>Ga0255360_1000046_pt1 | contig 36706 bp, 33 predicted proteins | sample GFST50metaG_FD_186004 | JGI IMG/M metagenome (GOLD analysis project Ga0255360, IMG submission 186004) | Peat soil microbial communities from Stordalen Mire, Sweden - G.F.S.T50 | ecosystem: Environmental > Terrestrial > Soil > Wetlands > Peat | place: Sweden: Norrbotten County, Stordalen Mire... | reverse complement strand
AGGATATTGAATTTTCAGCTGAAGATGCCTATAGAAGTGATGCTGACTTTTTATGTGAGATTTTTTCTGGTGTCATAGAGGCAGGAGCTACAGTAATAAACATACCAGATACGGTTGGATATGCTATGCCAACGGATTATGAAAAATTTATAAAATATATTATAGATAACACAAAAGGCATTGAAAAAGTCGATGTAAGTGTACATTGTCATAACGACTTAGGTATGGCAGTTGCAAACTCCCTTTTAGGAGTAATGGGAGGTGCAACGCAAGTAGAATGTGCAATTAATGGCTTAGGTGAGAGAGCTGGAAATGCTGCTCTTGAGGAAATAGTAATGGCAATAGAAACGAGAAAAAATTACTTAGATGCCTATACAAATATAAAGACAGATCAAATATACAGAACTAGCAACCTTGTGAGTTCTTTAAGTGGTATATACATTCAACCAAACAAAGCTATCGTTGGTGCAAATGCCTTTTCACATGAATCAGGAATACATCAAGACGGCTTCTTAAAAGAAAAATCTACCTACGAAATAATCACACCAGAATCTGTGGGAATAAAGAATAATTCACATATAGTACTAGGTAAGCATTCAGGAAGACACGCCTTTGATAGTTACCTTAAAAATATGAATATAGAACTTTCACAGGAAGAACTTGAGCATGCCTTTGAAAAATTTAAAGAATTGACAGATAGAAAGAAAAATATAACGCCAAAGGATATTGAGGCGATAGTCAATTCAAAGAAATATTTTAATGAAACGTATAAATTAAAATCATTTCAAATCAACAGTGGAAATAACACAATTTGCAGTGCAGTAGTAGAAATTATACATGGGGATAAAATCTTAATGGAAGTGTCATTAGGAGAGGGTTCAATAGATGCAGCTTTTAGAGCAATTGAGAGAACACTGAATATGGAAATAAAGCTAAAGGATTATTCCATAAGGTCAGTTACAGATGGAAAAGATGCACTAGGTGAAGTAACTGTTAAAATTGAAGGGAAAAATGGCATTTATGTTGGAAAGGATATTGCAGAAGATGTGATGGAGGCCAGCATTAATGCATATATAAATGCAATAAACAGAATGGTTGAAGAAGACTTATGAGGAAGGTGAATATTTTTGATAGCACACTGAGGGATGGATCTCAAGCACATGGGATTTCATTCAGTGTAGAAGATAAAATTAAAATTGTGAAAAAGTTGGATGAACTTGGGGTTTCATATATAGAGGCTGGAAATCCTGGTTCCAATCCTAAGGATAGAGAATTCTTTAGGAAAATAAAAGAGATAAAGCTAAAAAACTCTAAATTATGTGCCTTTGGAAGTACAAGAAAGTTACATTCTAAGGTTCATAATGATACAAATCTAAAATCACTTATTGATTCTAACGCAGAGGTTCTTTGCATTTTCGGAAAAGCTTGGGATTTTCATGTAACTGATATAATTAAAACAACTTTAAAAGAAAATCTAAGCATGATATATGATAGTATAAAATATTTAAAAGAACAAAATAAAGAAGTAATTTTTGATGCTGAGCATTTCTTTGATGGATATAAGGGAAATAAAGATTATGCTATAAAGGTTTTAACTGCAGCTAGAGATGGTGGTGCAGATTCACTTGTACTTTGCGATACCAATGGTGGAACAATGCCTTTTGAAATTGAAGAAATTGTACGCGAACTAGTAATAGATTATGGCTTTAAAAATTTAGGAATTCATTGTCATAATGATTCAGGAAATGCAGTGGCAAATTCAATTGTAGCTGTAAAATACGGAGTAAATCACGTCCAGGGGACAATAACTGGTTTTGGAGAAAGATGTGGAAATGCAAATTTAAGTACAATAATTGCAGACCTACAAATTAAAATGGGGTATGATGTAATTGATGAAAAAAACATGGAACAATTAACAGCTGCTTATAGATACATTTGTGAGGTAAGCAATGTAATTCCAAATGATAAAGAACCTTATGTGGGAAATTATGCATTTGCACATAAGGGAGGAATGCATATTGATGCAGTATATAAGAACCCTCATTCCTTTGAACACGTGGCTCCTGAAATGGTTGGAAATGAAAGAAGAATTCTTATGTCTGAGGTTTCAGGTAGAAGCACAGTTATGTCTATTATAAATTCAGTGAATCCAAATATAAAAAAAGACTCAGAAGAAGTAAAAAAAATTATTGAAAAATTAAAAGAACTTGAGTACCAAGGGTATCAATTTGAAGGTGCAGAAGGAAGTTTTGAACTATTAGTAAGAAAAGAACTTGGACTTTTTAAGCCATCATTTAAGCTTATAGAATATAAAGTGATGATTGATAAACCAAGCACCACAGAAAAAAGTGCAACGGTAGCTATGAAAATAAAAGTAAATGAAACTGTAGAAGTAACTGCCGCAGATGGCTATGGACCTGTCAATGCGCTGGATATAGCACTTAGAAAAGCACTTGGTGTTTTTTACAAGTCTGTTTCATCTATGTATTTAATTGATTATAAAGTTAGGGTTATAGGTGGAGATAAAGCAACTTCGGCAAAGGTTAGAGTTATTATTGAATCTACAGATGGAGAAAAAACCTGGACTACAATAGGAGTATCCTACGATATTATTGAAGCAAGTTGGGAAGCCTTAGTTGATTCAGTTGAATACAATATTTTAAAGTGTAATAAGGATAAGGAGGAAAAGTTAAATGAGTAAAAAAGCTATGACCATGACTCAAAAGATATTAGCAGCACATGCAGGACTTGATTATGTTGAAGCAGGACAATTGGTAACTGGTAATTTGGATTTGGTTTTAGGAAATGATGTTACAACTCCAGTGGCAGTTAAAGAATTTAGAAAATTACAGTTAAAAGAGGTATTTGATAAAAATAAAATTGCTATAGTTCCAGATCACTTTACTCCTAACAAAGACATAAAATCCGCAGAACATTGTAAGCTTATAAGAGAGTTTGCAAGAGAAATGGAAATTGTAAATTATTTTGAAGTTGGGCAAATGGGAATTGAACACGCACTTATACCAGAAAAAGGTCTTGCCATTCCTGGAGACGTAGTAATTGGTGCTGATTCTCATACATGTACTTATGGAGCTTTAGGAGCATTTTCAACAGGTGTTGGAAGTACAGACATGGCAGTAGGAATGGCAACAGGTAAAGCTTGGTTTAAAATTCCAGAAGCTATTAAATTTGAACTTAAAGGAAAATTTAATAAATGGGTTAGCGGTAAAGATTTAATACTTCATATCATAGGAATGATAGGAGTTGACGGAGCACTTTATAAATCCATGGAATTTACAGGTGAAGGTGTAAAGAACTTATCCATTGATGAAAGATTTACTGTGGCAAACATGGCAATAGAAGCTGGAGCTAAAAATGGTATATTCCCTGTAGATGAGGTGACCTTAGAATACGTAAAAGGTAGAACAGAAAGAGAACCTAAGATATTCGCAGCAGATGAAGATGCAGAGTATTCAGAGGTATATGAAATAAATTTAGGGGATATAAAACCAACAGTTTCGTTCCCACACTTACCAGAAAACACAAGAACTATAGACAACGTAGGAGAAGTAAAAATTGATCAGGTTGTAATTGGCTCTTGTACAAATGGAAGAATGGAAGATTTAAGGGTAGCAGCTTCAATTTTAAATGGCAAAAAAGTTCATAGAGATGTAAGAGTAATAATTTTACCAGGAACTCAAAATATATATTTACAGGCTATGGAAGAAGGACTTGCAAAAATATTTGTAGAAGCAGGTGCAGTATTTAGTACACCAACCTGCGGACCATGTCTAGGAGGACATATGGGAATACTTGCAAAGGGAGAAAGAGCTGTTTCAACTACAAATAGAAACTTTGTAGGTAGAATGGGTCATCCTGAAAGCGAAGTGTACCTAGCAAGCCCAGCAGTAGCAGCAGCATCAGCAATAGCTGGAAAAATAATTTCACCCGAGGAGGTTTAAAAATGGAGGCAAATGGAAAGGTTTTAAGATATGGAGACAATATAGATACTGACGTTATAATACCAGCAAGATATTTAAATTCATCTGATCCTAATGAACTTGCTAAACACTGTATGGAGGATCTAGATATAAACTTTCTTGAAAAATTGAACAAAGGTGACATTGTTGTTGCAGATAAAAATTTTGGATGTGGTTCATCAAGAGAACATGCACCAATAGCTATAAAGGCAGCAGGTGTATCTTGTGTTATTGCTAAAAGCTTTGCAAGAATATTTTATAGAAATGCAATAAATATAGGTTTTCCTATACTTGAATGTGAAGAAGCAGTTAATGATGCTAAGGAAGGACATGAACTTCAGGTGGATTTTACTACAGGGGTAATAAAAAACATTACACTAGGAAAAGAGTATAAATCTCAACCTTTCCCTGATTTTATGCTAAAAATTATGGATAATGAAGGTTTAATTAACTGTGTTGAAAAGGGGCTATTTTAATAGACAAAATATATTAGGGGGCTAATAAAATATGAAAGAATTTAACATTGCTGTCATTCCTGGAGATGGAATAGGCGTTGATATAACAAGAGAAGCATTAAAGGTAATGAACAAAGTGGCAGAAAAGTATGATACTAAACTTAATTTTACTGAAGTAAAAGCAGGAGGCTGTGCTATAGATGCATATGGAGAGCCACTTCCAAAGGACACACTTGACAAATGCAGGGCAAGTGATGCAGTACTTTTAGGTGCAGTTGGGGGACCTAAATGGGATAATCTTGAAGGAAGTAAAAGACCAGAAAAAGCTCTTCTTGGACTTCGTGGGGGTCTTGGCCTTTATGCAAATCTAAGACCAGCTAAGGTTTATGATGTATTAAAAACAGCATCTCCTCTAAAAAATGAAATAATAGATGAAGGTGTTGACCTTTTAGTTGTAAGAGAATTAACTGGTGGAATATACTTTGGAGATAGAGGTAGATGTGATGATAATGGAGTAGCAGCTGCCTATGATACAGAAAAATATAACACTGAGGAAATAAAGAAAATTGCTCACGTGGCATTTAAATCTGCTATGAAAAGAAGAAAAAAAGTTACATCTGTTGATAAAGCAAATATTTTAGAATCCTCAAGACTTTGGAGAAGTGTAGTAGAAGAGGTAGCTAAGGAATATCCAGAGGTTGAGCTAAATCATTTATATGTAGATAACACTGCTATGCAGCTTGTTAGAAAGCCATCACAATTTGATGTTATATTAACAAGCAATATGTTTGGGGATATATTATCAGATGAAGCTTCCATGATAACAGGATCCATAGGAATGCTAGCATCTTCAAGTGTTAGAGAAGATAGTTTTGGAATGTATGAGCCAATTCATGGTTCAGCACCAGATATAGCTGGAAAAGACCTAGCAAACCCACTAGCACAAATTCTTTCAGCCGCAATGCTATTTGAATATTCTCTAGATATGAGTGAGGCTGCAAGAGACATTGAAGCTGCTGTTCAAAGAGTTCTTGACAAAGGTTATAGAACAGGAGATATTTATACAGAGGGTACAAAAAAGGTTGGAACTAAAGAAATGGGAAAATTAGTTCTTGAAGAATTATAAAAACAGGAGGTATGTACATGAAATCAGATAACGCAAGAAAAGGTCTTGAAAAGGCTCCTCATAGATCATTATTTAATGCACTAGGTTTTATAGAGGAAGAAATGGAAAGACCACTAATTGGTATTGCCAGTTCATATAGTGAAATCATACCTGGACATATGAATTTAGACAAAATTGTTGATGCTGTAAAAGATGGAATTAGAATGGCTGGTGGAGTTCCAGTTGAATTTGGAACCATAGGGGTTTGTGATGGAATATCAATGAATCATAAAGGAATGAGTTATTCACTTCCATCAAGACAGATCATAGCAGACAGCGTAGAAATAGTTGCCAGTGCTCATGCTTTTGACGGTATAGTACTTGTACCCAATTGTGATAAGGTAGTTCCAGGAATGCTTATGGCAGCAGGTAGATTAGATATACCTGCAATAGTAGTAAGTGGTGGACCAATGCTTGCAGGTAACACAAACGGAAAAACAACAGATTTAAGCACTGTGTTTGAAGCTGTTGGAGCAGTTCAAGCGGGAAAAATGACTTGTGAAGAACTATGTGAATTAGAAAACACAGCATGTCCAACATGTGGTTCTTGTTCAGGAATGTACACAGCAAATTCTATGAACTGTCTTACAGAGGTGCTAGGTCTTTCACTTCCTGGAAATGGAACAGTACCAGCAGTTTATTCAGAGAGAATAAGACTTGCTAAGAAAACAGGTATGAGAATTGTTGAACTTGTAAAAGAAGATATAAGACCATCTAAGATTCTAACAGAAGAAGCATTCATGAATGCAGTTACTGCAGACATGGCTCTAGGATGTTCTACAAACTCACTGCTTCATTTGCCAGCTATTTCACATGAAGTAGGAGTTACAATTGACTTTGATAAGGTAAATGAAATAAGTGCTAGAACCCCAAATCTTTGTAGGCTTAGTCCAGCAGGACATCACCACATAGAAGAGTTATATTTTGCCGGCGGAATTCCTGCATTACTTAACACTCTAACTAAAAAGGACTTAATAAACAAGGAGTGTTTAACTGTAACAGGCAAAACAGTGTATGAAAATGTTAAGACTGCAAAAGTTAAAAATAATGATGTAATAAGGGATATTGATAATCCATACAGTGTTACTGGGGGACTTGTTGTTCTTAAAGGTACATTAGCACCAGAAGGAGCAGTTGTTAAAAAAGCTGCAGTTGCACCAGAAATGATGAAACATACAGGTCCAGCTAGAGTTTTTGAAAGTGAAGAAGCTGTTTCAAAGGCAATACTTGGTGGAGAAATCAATGATGGAGATGTAATAGTTATAAGATATGAAGGACCAAAGGGTGGCCCTGGAATGAAAGAAATGCTATCTCCAACAGCTTCACTTGCTGGAATGGGAAAAGATAAGACCGTAGCTCTTATAACAGACGGAAGATTTTCAGGAGCAACAAGAGGAGCTTCTATAGGCCACGTGTCTCCAGAAGCAGCTTGCGGTGGACCAATAGCACTTGTTCATGAAGGCGATATGATTGAAATAGATATTGAAAAGAAAATATTAAATCTATTAGTTGATGAAGAAGAACTTAAAAAGAGAACTCCTAAGATTGTTAAAAAGGAAGTAACAGGATATCTCAAACGTTACAGTGAAAGGGTGTCTTCAGCAAGTAAAGGTGCTATATTTGAATAAGTCATATTTTCTTTCATATGCCTAAAAAGAATGCAGTTGAAAAATTTCAACTGCATTCTTTTTATTTATTAGTTGCCTCAGCATCTTCCTTAATAAAATTTTTCAATAGATTGTGATTTAAAATATCGTCGTTATATTCCAGCTCAGTTAATGTATCACTCTTAACTTTTTCTAGAGCCGGTGTTGGCTGAACAGTCTTTCCAGTGTTCATATCATAGTATGCATCTGAATAAGAAGCATAAAAAGTATTATTAGCCACAAAAGAACCACTTCTAAAAGTAACAATATTGTTTTTTGCATTTATAAGATCCGTTCCAAACATGTATTTTCTATCAAGGTCAAATAGATTTGCAATGGTTGGATAAAGATCCACTTGGCCAGCAGGGATATTGTTAACTCCTTTGTTTGCATCATTTGGGAAATGTATAAACATAGGAACTTTTTGAAGATTGTTCCAATCTAAATCTGTTGGATTTTTAATACCTTCAAAATCGTACAAACCTTGAGCTTCATTTTTTGGTATAGCATAATGGTCACCATATAATACTACTATAGAATTTTTTAGCATTCCTGCTTTGTCGAGCTTATCTAAGAACATCCCTATTTGTGCATCTGTATAATGAATTCCATTAATGTAATCACCAATAAAACTACCTTGATACTTACCAAGATCAATGGTGTTACCATAGCCCTTTTGATCATCATATGGGAAATGACTGCTTAGGGTGATCATGAAAGAATAGTAAGGCTGCTTAAAAGTTTTCATTTTATCAAAGGTCTGATTGAAAAATGACTTATCGCTTAATCCAAGACCAACCTGTTCATCTATGTTGTAAGCTTTTTCTGCATAATAATTGCTAAAATCCTCCGCTTTATACATTACGTTTCTATTCCAGAAACCTTCTTGATAACCATTTAAAGTAACAGTGCTGTAGCCTTTATCATTAAATTGCTTTGGAGTAGAATCAAAAGTGTCTCCAGGGTAAAGGTAGTACGCAGCACCTGAAGCAGCAGGATAAAGAGAATTAAGTGACAAAAATTCAGCGTCAGAAGTAGTTCCTGATGCAACTTGATAGTAGTAGTTATTGAAATACATACTCTTACCAAGCCACTTATTTAGATTAGGTGTAATCTCTTGACCATTTAGTTTAGCACCAATAACAAATTGTTGAAGTGCTTCTACTTGAATTACAATTAAGTTTTTACCGTTACCAGCACCGCTTAGAGTGACACCTTGAGGAATATCCTTCTGCTCTAAATACTTTTTAATATCATTTTGCTTAGATACAGGAATGCTTTTCATATTTGCAAGTTTTGTGGATGCCACATTATAAGCATCTAATACATGAAAATTAACATCTCCAAGGTATTTATCTAAGTAAAGTCTATTAAACATTGTGGTTATAAGTTTTGGTTGCTCCAGTGAAAATTGGTATATTCTTACACCATCCCAAGAAGCACCAATGGCAAATACAATTAAAAAACATGCAAATCTTTGAACAAGTTTTAGTTGAGGTCTATTAACATGTTTTTTGTAAATTCTCATAAGAGGAAGTAATATAACACAGTCTGCTAAATACAAGAAATCCGAAGGGTATAATACATCTTTTAGACTTGATTTTACACCTCCAAGCATTACTCCATTCCTTATAACAGATATTGAAATTATATCTTTAAAATATCTGTAGTAAGCACTATCAGCAATTAGAATTATACTCATAACGATATTAAATATGTACAAAAATCTTGTTCTACCTTTATTTTTAAAAAGTAGTGATATACTAGAAACTGCAATTACTGATACAAACACAGGAATGAATATAAGATTATAACTGAAATATTCTGGTGAAATCGTTTTATCATAATTAATTGCTTTGTAAGTAATAATTGGTATTGTATAGAGTATATCCAGGTTATTAATAATAAAGTTTTTTAAATAATTTAAAATTTTAAATATAGTGGTTTTCATTACCAAGCCTCCGTTAAATTAGTATTATGATTCCGAAATTAGGCAATAGGTTTACCTGTTATTTTTAAAAAAATATGCCTAAAATGATGTTAAATAAAAAGATACAATCAAAATAAATATAACTCAAAACTGTGTATATTTTAAAAACAAAATGTTAAAAAAGTTGCAAGTAAATTTCTAGTAAAAAAATCTGCTTACAACTTAACATTATAAAAAAAATAAACATGATTTTCAACTAGTCAGTATGAATAAATAAAACAAGAATTATTTATAACTATTTACATATAACTTACACTATTCCTTAATTAATGTTATAATCTATGTTGGAATACATAAATATTAAACAGGAGGATGAATAAATAATGAAAGAAGATAATAATGTTACTCAACATGAAGGTGTAAAAGAAAATTTACATAATGGTGATAGTAGTTCGAAAAGAGTGCCACTTCCAGTTGCATTAATTGCAAATATTGTAGATCAGATAATCATTGCAGTAATAGCAATAGTTATGGTTTATGTTGTAGATTTTATAATGCAGTTTGCAGGGTATTACATATCTGAAAAATTACAAATGTTTCTTATATTTTACGTAATATGCAATTTGATATATACACCTTTGTTTGAAAGTTCAAAAAAACTAGGAACACCAGGGAAAATGCTATTTAAGGCAAAAGTTACAAGTAAATAATTAAGGCATATTCAAAAAAGTAACTAGTGTATTTTATATTTAATATGTCTAAACTATAGAAAACTAAATTACCTAGGAGAGATTAAATGAGAAAAAATATAGAAAATGAATTTGATATTGTGGATATTGAATTCCCCGGAATAGGCATAGCAAAGGAAGATGGAAAAAACATATACATCAAAGGAGCCGTTCCAGGACAGAGGGTACTAGCTAGAATCACGAAGTCCAGGAAAGAATACGCAAAGGCAAATTTAATCAAAGTTTTAAACAAGATAGATGGGCAAATAGAACCCAAATGTCCTCACTTTGGAATGTGTGGTGGCTGTACTTATCAGTTCCTTGATTACAAGGATCAGTTAAACTTAAAGGAAAAACAAATAATAAAACTTTTTGAAGAAGCAGGAATAGAGGGTTTTGAATATTTAGGAATAGAACACAGTCCACAAGAATTTGAATACAGAAACAAAATGGAGTTTACCTTTGGGGACATGGAAAAAGGCGGAGAACTTTCATTAGGCATGCACATAAAAAACAAATCCTTTGGAATTGTCACTGTAGATCATTGCTCTTTAATACATGATGATTTTAAAATCATATTGGATACAGTGTTAAAATTTTTTAGGAACACAGGACTTCCTTACTACAAAGTCATGAAGCATGAAGGATTTTTAAGAAACCTTGTAATAAGAAGAACACAAAACACAGGTGAAATTCTTGTAAACATTGTAACAACTTCGCAAAATTCCTTTAACAAAGAAGAGTTTACGAATTTACTTATGGAACTTAACCTAAATGCAAAAATAGTAGGAATTATTCATAGCATAAATGATTCACTGTCAGATGTAGTAGCTGCAGATGAAATAGACATACTTTGTGGTAGAGATTTTGTTGAAGAAAGTATATTAGGCTTAAAGTTTAAAATTTCACCATTTTCATTTTTTCAAACAAACACTTTGGGTGCAGAGAAATTATATAGCCTGGTTATGGAATTTATGGGGTCTTCTGATTCGAAGGTTATTTTTGACCTATATTGTGGAACAGGAACTATTGGTCAAATAGCTGCAAAGAAAGCAAAAAAGGTAATTGGTATTGAACTCATAGAGGAAGCCGTAAAAGCAGCAGGTGAAAATGCTGCATTAAATGGATTAAACAACTGCTCCTTTATAGCAGGAGACGTTGCTAAAACCGTAAATGAATTAACCGAAGAACCAGACATTATAATCCTTGACCCACCAAGACCAGGAGTTCACCCTAAGGCACTTAGCTACGTTGTGGATTTTAATGCTGAGGAAATAATATATGTTTCCTGCAATCCCAAGACCTTGGTGGAGGACTTGAAGGTGCTTATAAGTAGTGGATATGTGGTGGAGAAGGTGAAGGGGATGGATATGTTCCCGAATACGCCGCATGTGGAGACGGTAGTGTTGATGACTAATAGTGGTTTCAAGGGCAAAAAGTAGGTTTTCACCACAATATGAATGTTTGTAGAAATTTTATTGCGGACAGATACAATAGAAATAAATGAAGGTGGTGAACCGATGAACTCAGAAATTATTATGTACCAGTCAGAAGATGGTCTTACAAAAATAGAAACAACCTTTGATGGAGATACTGTATGGCTTTCCATTGATCAGATGGCGGAATTGTTTCAGCGAGACAAATCAACGATATCAAGACATATAAAAAATATATTTAATGAAGGGGAACTTGAACGGAATGCAGTTGTTGCAAATTTTGCAACAACTGCTGCCGACGGGAAAACCTATCAGGTTGACTATTACAACCTAGATGTTATCATCTCTGTAGGCTACCGGGTAAAGTCTCTTCATGGTACACAATTTCGAATCTGGGCAAACAGCGTTTTAAAAGAATATCTGAAAAAAGGTTTCGCCATGAATGACGAACTCCTTAAGAATAATGGCGGAGGAGTTTATTTTGACGAACTCTTGGAACGTATTCGCGACATTCGTTCCGCAGAAAAAGTCTTCTGGCGAAAAGTTCTGGATATTTATGCTACAAGCGTTGACTATGATCCAAGTGTGGATGCCTCAATGCAATTCTTCAAAACCGTGCAGAACAAAATGCACTGGGCGGCTCATGGACAGACAGCAGCGGAAAAGATTTATTATTCGGCAAATGCAGAAAAGCCTTATATGGGGATGATCAGTTTTAAAGGAGAACACCCAACTCAAGCCGAAGCATTGGTTGCGAAAAACTATTGTAGTGAGGAACAACTGTCTGCTTTAAATAGTATTGTTTCTGCATATCTGGAATTTGCAGAAATGCAGGCTCGGAGAAGAATTCCAATGTATATGTCAGACTGGATAGAGACATTGGATGGATTCCTGAAGCTATCCAAACATGAAATTCTGACGCATGCAGGTAAGATTAGTGCGAAGGCGGCTGAGATAAAGGCAAAGGAAGAATATAAAAAATATAAGGAACTTCATTTAGAGGATGTTTCTAAAGTGGAAAAGGACTACATAAGAGCATTGGACGTTATGGAAATGAAGCTGTTGGGTGATGGCAAAGAAAAATAAGTCAAATAGGTAGAGCCTATTTGTGTAGACCCGACGGAATAAGCTAGAATAATGTATAAATATGCATATAAAATTTGTGGATATGTTTACGAATACACGCATGTGGAAACGGTGGCAAAGCTATACAAAAAGTAAGAAAGAAGAATAATACTATGGATGGAACGATACGTAAAGATATAAAAGTAGGAGCAAAAGTCCTTGTTGTTCAAAAACAAGACCAGCGTTCTGGAAAGTTAACAGAGGGCGTTGTGCAAAAACTTCTTACAAACTCACAAATTCATCCTCGTGGTATTAAAGTTATGCTTGAGGGTGGAATTGTAGGAAGAGTTAAAGAAATAAAATAGTTTTTAAGTATAATAAAGGGCATTCAATTTTAGGGTTGAGTGCCTTTTATTATGGGTAAATTTTCAAAAGATATAGTATTTTAAAAACTATTATGCTATACTAATATTGTAAAAATTAAACACCAAAATATCAAGAGTTAGGGTAGAGATTTAGCTCTGTGACCCTATACCAACCTGCATTTTGTAAGGTGGTTCAGCTAAAATGTTCGATAAGGGGGTGAAATAAATGGTTAATTGATATCTTCTTATCTTAGGGTAAGGAGATTTTTTGTTTTTAAATAAATTTTAGGAGTTGGTAATAATGAATACTACAGGTATGATAAGAGGTTATATGTCCCAAAACATGAAAGCAGAAGAATTCATAAAAGTAGTGGTAAAAGCTTTAAGCTGTGAGTTTGAAAAGAATGTTAAATTAGAAAGTATTAATGAAAATAATTTTAAAATAGCATTAGATAATTTTCAAGTAACAATGGGTGTTGAATTGATAAATAAGCTTAAAAGTCCTTATGGAGTAGATAAATATATACTAGAGGAATTTGAAAAACAAGGATTAAAATTTGATAGAAATAGAAGCCAGTATATTCAGTATTGTTTTGGAAATTTTGAAAGTGCACATATAAATTAGGCTAATAATCGATATTTGAAGAATGTAAGTTAAAAAGAGCAAAGAGTTCTTGGTGATATATCCCATAAGGAAACACGGAAAGACAGTTGTGTTGATACACAAGAAATAGCCTGATATCAAAGTCTTTGAAGGATTTCAAGTAAATATTGAAGTGTGTTATACAGCTTTTGTTTTAATATTTCCACCAACAACTGAGGGTGATAAATATTATGTTCTTCCTTATTTTTGGATTCCAGAAGATAATTTAAAGCTTAGAGTAAAAAGAGATCATGTACCATACGATGTGTGGCAGAAAAAAGGTTTCTTAAAAACTACAGAAGGAAATGTTATTCACTATGGCTTTATTGAAACCTTTATTGAGGAACTAGGAAAGAAATATAACATCAAGGAAATAGCTTTTGATCGCTGGGGAGCTGTTCAGATGGTACAGAATCTTGAGGGGTTAGGTTTTACGGTAGTTCCTTTTGGACAAGGGTATAAGGATATGAGTCCACCAACAAAGGAACTTATGAAAATAACTCTTGAAAAGAAGCTGGCTCACGGTGGGCACCCGGTTTTAAAGTGGATGATGGATAATATATTTGTGCGAACAGATCCTGCAGGAAATATTAAACCTGATAAAGAGAAATCTACAGAAAAAATAGATGGTGCTGTAGCACTTATTATGGCACTAGATAGATCAATAAGACATGAAGCAAAAGGATGGGTTTATGAAGCAAGAGGTATGAGAAGTTTATTGTAAGGGTGGTGAGAATCTGAACAGAGTACAGAAGGCATTTTCAAAATTAATTTTAGGACAAAGTTTCAGCGAATATGTTCAAAGGTTTATGACAGGAGCAGATTTAGACGATGATGTATCGGGAATAAATATTGATCAGGATACCGCCTTAAAATATACAGCGGTCTTTGCTTGTAATAAGGTTCTTGCAGAAGCATTTGCTAATACACCTGCTATGTTGTATCGGAAAAAGCCAAACGGAGAAAGGGAGATAGCAAATGATCTAGCGATTTATGATATATTACATAATAGTCCCAATGATGAAATGGCACCTTTTAATTTTAAGGAAGCTTGCATGACATCTCTTAATTTAAATGGAAATGCTGTATGTGAAAGACTTGTTGATAATGGTGGTAATTTAGTTGGACTATATCCTTACAATTATAATAATGTTGAAATAAAAAGAGATCCAGATACACAAAAATTAATTTATGTCATAACTATGGGGACTAATAAGAAAACACTAACAAGAGATCAAGTTCTTCATGTACCGAATATGAGTTTAAACGGAATTGTTGGATTATCTCCAATATCCTATGCCTCTTCAGCTATAAGACTCGGCATATGTTATGAACAATTTGGAGTGAATTTTTATCAAAATGGTGCTAATTCATGTGGTGCTTTTAAACATCCAGGAACCTTAAGTGAAGAAGCCTTTAATAGACTAAAGAAAGAACTTAAGAAGAATTACACTGGACTGAAGAATACTGGAACACCAATGATACTTGAAGATGGGTTAGAGTTTCAGCAATTTTCAATTAATCCAGCTGATGCACAACTTCTTGAGAGTAAATCCTTTCAAATTGAAGATATCTGCCGTATTTATAGAGTGCCTCAACATCTTATTCAAATGTTGGGGCATTCAACATTTTCAAATATTGAGCAGCAAAGTCTTGAATTTGTGATGTACACTATGCTACCTTGGTTTAATCGATGGGAAGATAATATAAATATGCAGCTTCTAACACCTGCTCAAAGAAAAGCAGGATACTATATAGAATTTAAAGTGGATGCACTTTTGAGAGGGGATATAACAAGCAGGGCAACCTATTATGCTCAAGGTAGACAGTGGGGTTGGCTAAGTGTTAATGATATAAGAAGGCTTGAGAATATGCCTGCAATACCAAATGGTGATATATATTTGCAACCATTAAATTTAGGTGAAGCGGGTAAAGTGCAGCAGACAGATCAATTAAAAGCTAGTACAGAAGAAATGTATAATATGATTGTCGATAAAGGTAAGTAATATATATTAAGTTATTATTTTTAAATATATAGAAAAAATAGTAACTTAATTGTATAATAAATACCATAAAGTTAGTTCGGACTGGTAAAATATGACGAAGTACTTATTATTTATATTTTGTACGTATAACGTACACGAATGGAGGAATAAACTTGGTTGAACTTTGGGATATATTAGATAAGAACGGTAATGTAACAGGGCGTGTTCACGAGCGTGGCAAGCCCATGAACAAAGGCGAATTTCATCTTGAGGTTTATGTTTGGATTGAGAACGACAACGGTGAATACCTTATATCACAAAGGTCGCCGAACAAGTCGTTCCCCAATATGTGGGAATGTACGGGCGGAAATGCGGTTGCGGGCGATGATAGCTTGACTACAGCATTGAAAGAAGTAAAAGAAGAATTAGGTATTATTCTTGAGCCGCAGAACGGACGAATGATTAAACATCACTTACCGTGTAGCGACGTTGAATGTCACGGTTTGGCTGATGTCTGGTTATTTCGGCAAAATGTAGACATATCAACCGTAATTCTTGCTCCTGATGAAACCTGCAATGCAATGTGGGCAAGCCGTGATGAAATTAACCGTATGATTGACGAGGGAACATTCACAACATGGGAACAATATACATACATTGACGAATTGTTTGAGGAAATTAAAATGTATTGATGGATTGCACACAGTATAAGCATTTTTAGTACCAAACTACTACACAACATTCTTACAAAGCGTCGCAAGTGTAAAGTATTAGGTATTAACAGCAATTTTATTTTTTACCGTATAGATTGAAAGAGGAATAAAGATGAATGATAAAAAAATATTTGGTATTGGGAAGTTTAGAGTTGAACTTAATCTTCCAGATACAAGCAGAGATTTAAAGTATTCTTCAGATAATAATATTAATATATATGATGACAACGGACATTTTCTTTGGAATATATCTGAACTCCTAAAAGTTTATTCTGATAAAAGCGGGTTAAGATATTACGAAGATATGTATTTTGATATTCAATTATTGGACAATGAGAGAATCTTTTGCGTTGGTTTTAAAAATCATTGTGAAATTGATTTAAAGAGTGGTAGCATAACTAAAATAATAAATAATAGATAAATTTAAAACAGTTTAGTTTTGCAGTATGTATATATTGTTAATCAAGTTAAAAAGAGCTTAGGCTCTTTTTTTATGCTCAAATTTAAAGAAAGGTGGTAAAGCCTTGAAAAACAAAAAGTTCTGGCAATTTAAAGCCAAAGGAAATAATACAGGAGATTTAATGCTGTATGGAGATATAGCAGATGCTACTTGGTGGGGTGATGAAGTTACTCCGAAAGATTTTAAAGCAGATTTAGACAGTTTAGGAAATATATCTGATTTGAATGTTTACATTAATTCTGGTGGAGGTGATGTGTTTGCTGGTCAAGCAATATACAGCATGCTTAAACGACATAATGCAACAGTAAATGTTTATGTTGATGGCTTAGCAGCAAGCATTGCAAGTATAATTGCTATGGCAGGAGATAAGGTTATTATGCCTAAAAACGCAATGCTAATGGTGCATAATCCGTGGACAGGCGGAATGGGGAACGCAAATGATTTCAGAAAACTTGCAGATGACCTTGATAAAATAGGTGAAAGTCTTATAGCAGTTTATCAAGATAAGACAGGTATGGATAAGGATAAAATAATAGAATTATTAGCCCACATTATTCATAGCAAAAACAAAAACCATGCGTAGCATGGCATAATAACTATACTTTATGTAAATTTAAAATTTCACCTAAAAAGTGATATAAACTATAGAAAAAAAGTCTCAAATTTGTTATGGTTAATTCACGACAAAAAAAACAAAACAAAGGAGAGACTTATATGTGTAGTTTATTAGAAAAATCGTTAAATTTCAATAGTAAAATTAAAATAAATTTTGAAGGTGGAGATTTAACCTCGGATGCTGGTCTTCTATTATACAAAGAATTCGATGAAAAGATAGGTTTTAGTAAAACTATTAAAGAGAATCTTTATGTTGAAGATATCTCTGCAGATGCTAGATTTCATAAAAATGAAGATATTGCTATTCAAAGAATTTATCAGAAAATTGGAGGCTATACTACAGATGATCATGCTGATGAATTAAGGTCAGATCCTACTTTTATAAATGTTCTTTCAAAATCAATATTGGCTTCGCAGCCTACTATCTCACGATATAACAGTAGAGTATCAGTTGGAACATTAAAGAGTTGGGAAATAATAAACCAACTGTCACAAGATAATGTTTATGCTATTAGACCCATTGAACATATTCTTTTTGATATAGACTCTACTAATTTTCAAACTTATGGAGATCAATATGGATCAGATTATAATTCACATTACGCTTCTAACGGATATCATCCTTTGCTTATGTTTGATGGACTAACTGGAGATTTAATTAAGGCGGAGCTTCGCTCTGGAAATGTTTATACCTCCAGACAGGTTGTAAGATTTATTGGACCTGTACTAAAAAGGTACATAGATAAATATCCATCTGTAACAAGAATTATACGCGGAGATAGTGGTTTTGCTGTTCCAGAACTATATGAACTTGCTGAACAGTTAGATACACTATATGCAATAAGATTAAAAGTTAATACTACACTTTATAAATTAGCATCTGAGTTTGCAGAAAAAATGGATAAGTTACGTAAGTTTGATGCAGTCTCAGCTCATGTTATTTATGGCGAATTTAAATACAAAGCATCTAGTTGGAAAAAAGAACGTAGGGTTGTAGTTAAAATCGAAAAGCCCGAAGGGCAACTATTATACAACTATACTTTTATTGTTACAAGCATGACATCGTTTCCTGAAGATGTTGTTAGATTCTATTGTAATAGAGGTACTATGGAGAATTTTATTAAGGAAGGAAAACTTGGTCTTTCTTTTGATAAAATGAGCAGTACTGATTTTATAGCTAATGCAAATAAGCTTCAAGAAATGGTTCTAGCATATAATTTTAACAATTGGTTTAGAAATTTATGCTTAGATAAAACATCTATGAAATATTCGGGTTCATGAATAATTCGGGTCTTACTTACAGTTCTACGGAAGGAGAAGTTGCAATCAAGGAACTCCAGATGGAAGTGAATGGAATTGTTAAAATGGGTAAGAGGAAAAAACATAAATAATATAATTAAGTAACCATTGTCTGACCTTTTAGGTTGGGACAATCCGGGCATCAGCTGGGATTGTTCCTGGCTGTGCGTAATATTTGAAAGCGAGGTTAGATAGAATGGGTTTATTTGCAGACGGATTTAAGGAGTTAAAGAAAGCCAGTGAACCGCTTTTTAAAACTCCTAAATCTATACAGGAAACCATAGAGATTATGGCGGTAGCAGAGAATGGAATTTTTGAAGTAAGCAGAAATAAGTATTCTAAGTGTTACTGCTTCCAGGATATTAACTATACAACTGCAACTGAGGATGAACAGGTTGGCGTTTTTGAAAGATACTGTAAGTTCTTAAATTCCCTTGATTGTAATTACAAGATAACAATCAACAACAAAAACAAGAACATGACAGAACTCCGAGAGAAAGTGCTGATTGCAAAACAGGAGGATGGTTTTAATAACTTCCGAAAAATTTACAATGACATCATTGAAGAGAAGATAGTGGAAGGAAGACAGGGAATTGAGCAGGAGAGATACCTGACAATTACAATCGAGAGAAAGAACTTTGAGGAAGCAAAGGCACAGTTTGCTACCTTAGAGGCAACAATTCACAAGGCTTTTATAGAGCTTGGAACAGAAATTGTACCTTTATCTGGTAATGAGAGACTTCATGTGCTCTATGATTATTATCATTTAGGAGATGAAGGAAGCTTTGATTTTGATATCAAGCAGGCTAAGAAGGTTGGAAGCGATTTTCGTAATGATATTTGCAATGGAATGATTAAGTATTTTCCAGATCATTTTGAGGATGAGAGTAAGTTTTGCAGGGCACTCTTTATTAAGAAATATCCTAATAATGGCAGAAAGCAAGAAAGAACTTGAAAGTATCTGCGAGACAGTAGAAGCTATTGGTAAACGTAATAGTTGTACCATTGATACTCATTATCTAAAACAGAGAGAAGCTCTTAATACAGCTCTTCCAATTGGAGTAAGGCAAGTGGAAACAATGAGAACACTTCTTACACAGTCGCTTGCTGTGCTAATGCCATTTAACGTTCAGGAACTTAACGATGTAACAGGTAATTATTATGGAATCAATCAGATTTCAAAGAATGTAAATATAGGTAATCGTAAGAAGCTAATTAATGGGAATGGATTTGTATTTGGAGTACCTGGTTCTGGTAAGTCCTTTTTCTGTAAAATGGAAATGGGGTCAGTATTTTTATCAGGAAATGATGAGATAATCTGTATAGATCCAATGAATGAGTATTTTGATATTGCCCATACTTACGGCGGAACGGTTGTGAATATGTCCACCTATACAGATAACTTTGTGAATCCACTGGAACTGGATGTATGGAATCTTGATCCAAATGATTCCAAAGGAATGGTAAGAGAAAAGGGTGAATTTATGCTGGGTCTTTGCGAACAGTGTATTGGTGATAGCTTAAATTCCCGTCAGAAGTCAATCATTGACCGATGTGTGAGAAAGCTTTATATCGACATTGCAAGAAGCAAGGAAAAATATATTCCTGTTATGACAGATTTCTATAAGCTTCTGTTATCTCAGCAAGAAGAGGAAGCAAAGGATATTGCATTATCACTTGAATTGTTTGTCACAGGTTCCTTAAATATTTTCAATCATCAGACCAATGTGGATGTGGACAACCGCTTTACCGTGTATGGAATCAGAGATTTGGGTGCAGAATTAAGTCCTATTACGATGCTTGTTATGATGGAGGCAATACAGAAGAGAATCGTTGAGAATGGTCAAAATGGAAAGGCAACCTGGCTTTATATTGATGAATTTCATGTGCTTTTGAATTCTGAGTATTCAGCAAAGTATTTGCAACAGCTTTGGAAGAAAGTTAGAAAGCAGGGTGGGCTTTGTACTGGCATTACGCAGAATGTTGTAGATTTGCTTCAGAATTATACAGCAACTACAATGCTTGCAAACTCTGAGTTTGTAGCACTTCTAAAGCAGGCGAATACGGACAGTTCCAAAATGGCTGAGGTAATTGGAGTATCTGAGGCACAGCTACGATTTGTAACCAATACTTCATCTGGTATGGGACTAATCAAGTGTGGTTCGGTAGTCATTCCTTTTGATAATCAGATTAGTAAGGATACTGAGATTTATAGGCTTTATAACACCAATATCTATGAGAAGATTGAGGAGAAGAAACGGAAAGAGATGATTAACGATTCTGTATAAGAGTAGAAACTGATTGAGAGGCTAGTGCTTCTTTGGTATAATAGCAAAAGAAACACTGGCCTTAGATAGATGTTGAATTGCTATCTAAATGAGCAAGAGGTAAATGTGAATTGGTAAGTCGATTATTTATATTAAGTGCGGTAAAGCATCAGTAAAATAGTTAATTTTGACAAAACTTTTAACCTACAGTTTGATACTATAATAACTGAAGGAGGGATTGACTTGGATTATACAGATATTGTGAAAAAATCGATAGCGTATATTCAGTGCCAGTATAGCGAACCTATTACTGTTTCTGATATAGCCAGCCATGTATATCTTTCGTCATCGCATTTATCAACTGTGTTCAGGACACTGACCAACTACACAATAAAAGATTATATACTTCGTTATCGGTTATATCAAACAGCATTGGAACTCAAAGGAACTAATAAACGGATTGTTGAGATAACTTATGAGAATGGATTCTGTTCTCAGCAAGCATTCACTAAGAGTTTTTCACAATTTTTTGGGATTTCGCCGGCAAAATTCCGTCAATTAAATCCAAATATCAAACCATTTCCTCAAAATCTTGAAAATTTATTATTGGAAAGAGGTATATCTATGGAATTAACGAAAGTGTTTGAGAAGGTTCACTTTGTCAAGAAAGACAGTTTTTTAGTAATTGGAATAGAAACCGACATAAATTATCACAGCAGTGAGGGAACACACAGTATAAGCGATTTATACAAACAATGGGGAAACGAGAATTTAATAGAGAAAATTCCTAATCAGGTTCACGATCAACTTTGTTATGGCATGACACACAGTGAAACAGAGAATGATACGGCAAAATATATAGTAGCTGTTGAAGTTTCAACTCTTGAAAACATACCGACAGGTTTAGTTGGACGCCATTTCGATGCAGCTGAATATGCTGTCTTTGACTGCACATTGGAAGATGAAACGAGTGGGAAGTTTTTTCAATATTTCTTTAAAACTTTTCTAAAAGAAAACAACCTAAGTCTACCTGACGCAGTAATCACAAAGAATGGCAACACATACTCACGTTATCCTCTCTTTGAAGTGTATGACAAGCACTTTAAAAATAAAACTGACCCTATTCAAATTTATGCACCCATTATAAGAAGATAATAATCAAAGAGTGACTTAGATTCTTTCAAGTTGATAATGTGATTATTATACAAATCTTTTGTTTATAAATTAAGGTAAAACTTATTATTTTTAGTGATTAATGGCCGTTAGGGAGACATTCTCCTTGACGGCTTATTTCATTTTAGAGAAGAGGTGAGAAGCTTGAAAATTAATAAAGTCGATGACAAATCAATGATAATCCATACAAAGCAGAAAAGCAAGATTCATTCTTATGAACAGAAGAATGCTTCTATTAAAGGCAGTAACATATATACTGTAAATAGAAATGATAAGATTAAAGATGGTACTGTTAGTAAGGAATCTGGTAAAGCTCGAAATGGCACATCAGAATATAGGAAACAGAAGGGAAAGAAAACCTATCGAAAGAGTACGGTACATGGTTTAGATAATGTTAGAGAGCATGGTATTACTAAGTTTCGCAGAAATATAAAGGAATCAAACCAGTCTATTAAGGTCAAGCAGGCGAATCTTCACGTTGCAGGGAGAGCAGCTACAGTAGGTGCAAAGGTGGCTACAGACCAAATTTAAGGTGGTCATGAAATACAGAAGGCAGCTTATATGGCTCATGAAGCTCTTCGGCCTGTGACAGGAATCGCATCTAGTGGTGCTAGAGTTTTCAAAAAGCAGGTAATCGAGCAGAAGAAACGTAAGATCAAGAAGGTGGAAGTTAGAAAAAAACTTGCGAAGAAATCTGCAAATAAAACTGCTAAAGATGTAGTTAAGGAAACAGCTAATAATTCAACAAAGGAAACTGCAAAAAAGACTTCAAAGTTTGGAGTAAAGACAGCAAAAACAACTACAACCACAGCAGCAAGAACTGCGGTCGCTCCGGGTGTTGGAAATGTAACTGGAATTGCTGCCAGATATAAAGCTAGAGTAGCGGATGAAGTAAAGGATACGCATATAGCAAATGGAACTCGAAAGCTAGCGTTTTTTTGGATAAGATGAAGGCACAGGAAAATCAACAAGATAGTTTAACAAAGCTGGCAAAAGACCTGATTACAAGGAAAGCTATGCTTTGGGTTAAGACAGTGGCAAGTCAGAGTTTAATCGAGATGTAAATACGCTTGCAAATGAACATACAGGATATGATGCAGGCAAGATTGTATATGTGAATTATGAGGGTATTGATGCTATACCTTCGAATTATTATGACATTTTAGCAGTGTATATGGTGAAGTATGGTGTGGGTGATACAGCAACCCATTATGAATGATACTTCAAAGGCTTGTTTGCAGTCGGTAGTTCATGATATGTGTTCCTATACCACAGCTACAGGCTCCAAAACAGAGACAGTCACAAACGTAGATGGAACAACTTCTACTACAACAACCACCTACCTCTATGTAAATGTCACTTTGAAATCTTATCGGGATATGATTTCTATGTACGGATTTAACAGTGATGAAGTAAAGATGTTAGAAGAAATCATGAGTCCTGAAAACTTATCCATGTTAGGAGGATCCTAAATGGCGGAAGTTGAAGTAATCAAAGCAAGCGAAGGAACTGTAAATAGAAGAAGAAATATCGTAGGTTCTAAAATTACATTTGAAAGAAAGAGGATAGCTGCTTATGTCAGAGTAAGTACAGATGGTGAGGAGCAGTTACAAAGTTTTCAGTCACAGAAAACATATTATGAAGAAAAAATATCTAAGAACAAGGAATGGGCAATGGTTGGCATTTATGCCGATGAAGCCATAACTGGGACGAAAACAGCAAAAAGGGATGGATTTCTTAAGATGATCGATGACTGTATGAATGACTTAGTAGATGTTGTTCTTACTAAATCAATTTCACGATTTTCTCGTAACTTGGTAGATACATTGCAGTATGTGAGATTGCTTAAGGAAAAAGGTGTTGCTGTTATTTTCGAGAAAGAAAATATAAACACTCTTTCTATGGAAAGTGAAATGGCACTTGCATTGTTAAGTACCTTAGCACAGAATGAAGTGGAATCTTTGTCTGCCAATGTTAAGATGGGTATGAAAATAAAGATGAAACGTGGTGAAATGATGGGCTTTAATGGTTGTCTGGGCTACGCATCAAGAAGATAAGAGTATGTCAATTAATGAAGAAGGAGCAGAAACAGTAAGATATATTTTCGATCATTATATTCAAGGATATGGTGCTTACACAATTGCTAAAGAGCTTGAGAAACTTGGAAAGAAAAATAAAAATGGAAATGTAAAATGTAGATCCAATTTCCAAAAGACGATTGGAAAACATGGGCGAGGAAGAACAATATTATATAAAGAATCACCATGAACCAATTATTTCTGCAGAAATTTGGGATAAGGCTAAGGAAATTCGTGAGCATAGATATCGTATCAGTAATACAATAGTGGATGGAACTAGAATGAAGGCAACCCGTAAATATGCATTTAGTAGTATGTGCCAATGTGGATTTTGTGGGAAATATTTTTCAAGACGTTCTCATAATCAGGATACAAAGAATAAGAAACCAGTATGGAAATGCAGAACAGATAAATCAATTAGTGTATTAGAGTCAAAGAGAAAAAAATTGACTGACATGCTTCTAGATGATAAGATTACAAAAGATGCTTATGATGAGAAATTTAATGATTTTACTCGTAAGATTAATCAAGAAAAAGAAGAACGAAACCTTTATTCTGCTAATGTTAATGTACAAAGTGATGTAGGCAGAAGAATGAAAAATATTCTCACTTTATTAACTGAGGCAGATGGAATAAAAAAGTTTGATCGAGTTGTATTTGAAAGCATTGTTGAAAAAGTTATTGTAGGTGATACAAATGAAGATGGTAGTGTTGATCCTTATAAATTAACATTTGTGTTAAAAGGGCTAGATAATAAATCAGTGCCAAATGCTAAGGATAGATACATGAATTTTAATAAGAAGACAAATTAACTGGGAATAGAAGAGTAGATAATGAAAAATTCCAGACACTGTCTGGCAAATTGACGTTGGCATGATAGAAGAAGTATTAATTGAGAAAGGAGTATAAAGTATGGCAAATAAAAAGAAAAATGAAATATCAATACGAAGCTCGGCTGCTGAATATTTGACTTTTATTGCATCTAATGGAGAGAATGATGAGAGCGTAGAAATGAGATATGAAGATGAAAATATCTGGTTGACTCAGAAGATGATGGCTACTTTATATGACGTTTCAGTGGCGGCAATAAACCAGCACATTAGAAAAGTATACGAAGATGATGAACTTACACAGGAAGCAACTATTAAGAAATTCTTAATAGTTCAAAAGGAAGGCGAGCGTAAAATTCAACGCCAGGTAATTCATTACAATCTTCAAATGATTATTGCAGTTGGATTCAAGGTCAATAATCAGCGAGCTGTCAGATTTCGTGTATGGGCTAATCAGATTGTTCAGCAATACACAATTAAAGGTTGGGTAATTGATGTAGAACGTCATAAAAACGGTGGTACTTTGACAGAAAAGTATTTTGACGAACAATTGGAAAAAATACGAGAGATAAGGTTGTCAGAAAGAAAATTCTATCAAAAGATTACAGATATTTATGCAACATCAGTTGATTATGATAAGTCAGCTAAAGCAACAAAAGATTTCTTTGCTAAAGTCCAAAATAAGATGCATTATGCAGTACACGGACATACAGCGGCAGAGTTGATTTACAAACGTGCAAATGCAGATAAAGAACATATGGGACTTACAACATGGAAAGAAGCTCCTGATGGGAAAATCATGAAAAGCGATGCTGTGATTGCAAAGAATTACCTGTCACAAGAAGAAATGATATCAATGGAGTATATTGTATCAGCATATCTTGATTTAGCGGAAAATAGAGCTAGAAGACGTATACCAATGACGATGGAAGATTGGGCAAAAAGACTTGATATATTTTTGGAAGCTGATGAGCATGAAGTTTTGAAGGATTCGGGGAAAATGACTGCTGAAATTGCGAAAGAACATGCAGAAACAGAGTTTGAAAAATATCGAGTTATTCAAGACAGATTATTTATGTCAGACTTCGATAAATTTATGCTAGAACTTGAGGAAGAAGCAAAAATGAAATAATTCATTTTAATAATAACAGTTTTACCAACTGTTTCAGAATTGGTACACGGTGTGTGCTGAATTAACAAAATTCATTAAGTCGAGGTGTGTTTGAAATGAAAAATCACGAGAACTTAGTGGATAATAAAGATAGTAAAATTTCTGTTGAAAATGAAATTGAGGAAGAGTATAAGGACGATTGTTCATATCAACAGGGAGAGTTAACAGAGAATTGTTCATATTCTGAATGCGGGACATGTGGAGACAGTGGCAAAGCTATATAAAAAGTAAGAAAGAAGAATAATACTATGGATGGAACGATACGTAAAGATATAAAAGTAGGAACAAAAGTCCTTGTTGTTCAAAAACAAGACCAGCGTTCTGGAAAGTTAACAGAGGGCGTTGTGCAAAAACTTCTTACAAACTCACAAATTCATCCTCGTGGTATTAAAGTTATGCTTGAGGGTGGAATTGTAGGAAGAGTTAAAGAAATAAAATAGTTTTTAAGTATAATAAAGGGCATTCGATTTTATGGTTGAGTGCCTTTTACTATGGGTAAATTTTCGAAAATAATTTAATTCCTATTCTTAATGTAGGTGACAACAATATTTCTTGGACAGGTACAGTTACACAATTAGAAATCACACCTAATTGGCGGTGGATGTAATGATATGCATTTATAATAAAAAAACCACCAAAGGAAACTTTAATAACAATGGTTTAGCCTAAAATCATCATGGTTTGGGTACTGCACATACCCTGTTAGCATCACCTATTACGAAAACATCTACAAACACAATGAAAATACAATACGATTTAACTGGAATCTGGGTAACAAGCTTACTTGGGTTCTTTTTTTATGTCATTCAATACATTATTTTAAAATAAATTTTGGAGGAATAAAAGAATGGCAAGAAACATTACAGTTATACCTGCAAGAGCAAACAGAACGAATCTAGCACAGAACCTAGAACCACAGAAAAAGAAAATGGCGGCATACTGCAGAGTGTCAACAGACCAATTAGAACAGTTATCAAGCTATGAAGTACAGGTTAATTATTACACTAATTATATAAATAACAGTTCAGAATATGAAATGGTAAATGTTTATGCAGATGAAGGAATTTCAGGAACTAACACAAAGAAGCGTGAGCAATTCAATAAAATGATTGATGATTGTAAAGCAGGAAAAATAGATATTATAATAACTAAATCTATAAGCAGATTTGCTAGAAATACTCTTGATACTTTGAATTATGTAAGAACACTTAAAGAACTTGGTATTGGTGTTATTTTTGAAAAAGAAAATATTAATACATTAGATTCAAAAGGAGAAGTTTTGCTTACCATCTTAAGTTCTTTAGCTCAAGACGAAAGTCGTTCAATAAGTGAAAATTCTACTTGGGGCATAAGAAGGAAATTTGAACAAGGGAAGGTTTCAGTAAATTGCACAAAATTCTTAGGCTATGACAAGGGTGAAGATGGGAACCTAGTTATTAATGAAAAACAAGCCAAGATAGTAAGAAGAATTTATAAAGATTACCTTGAGGGCAAAGGTACAAATAGAATAGCTAGAGAGCTTGAAGAAGAAGGTATTCCTAACTGGAATGGTAAAGCTAAATGGTATGAAAGCAGTATAAGAAATATGCTCAGTAACGAGAAATACAAAGGAGAAGCTTTGCTACAAAAAACCTACACAGTAAATTTTTTAACTAAAAAGAGAGTTATAAATAACGGTGAAATTCCACAGTATTATGTTGAGGAGAGCCATCCAGCTATAATAAATAAAGAAATCTGGGAGGCAGTACAGCTTGAGATGGAAAGAAGAAAAGCCTTTGCTGAAAAATATAACATTAGCAAATTAGATTATGCAACAGTTGATAATCCCTTTGCAGGAAGAGTTGTTTGTGGACACTGTGGAAGTACATTTGGTAGAAAGGTATGGAACTCTACTAATGAACGGAATAGGAGAGTAATTTGGAGATGCAATAGGAAGTATGAAGTAAAGGGGAAAAAGAGTTGTGAAAACAAGCATATAGATGATAGAGTTTTATAACAAGCTTTTGTTGAAACTTTTAATGCAATGATTGAAAATAAGGATTATTTTATTGGAAAATGGAAGGGAGAGAGTGAAGATGTTCTTAAGAAGTATAAGGCTAAGCAGTTTATAAAGGTTATTGAAAATGCAGAAATTTTGGAAGAATTTGATATGGATTTGTTTTTTAAGATAGTAGAGAAGATGACTGTGTTTGGTGGAGAGAGGATTATTGTAAGTTTACTTGATGGAACGGAGATAGAAGTTGTAATTAATTATTGAAATATGAGAAAAATCATACTATATATCCTATAAAAACAATCAAATTGATAATTATAAATAAATAGAAAAAATATTTCTTGCGATATTTTGATATATATATGTAAAAAATGAAGATATTTAAAATAAAATAAATTTCAATATATGCAAAATTTGTACATAATATTTTGTATAAAAATGGTAAAATACCTTTTATATTAATAAAATATAAAAGGGGGATAACTATGCTGCATTTTAAAAAAATAATTTCTATAAGTTTAATTATTTTTTTATTGACATCGGTATTACCTGTAACCGTAAGAGCAGATCAAGTAACAGCAAGTAATCAGGTAAACAAGCATAAGGCTATAAAAAAGAAAGATAAAAAGAAAAAAGTAGGAAAGATTACAAAAGAACTAACAGATGAGAGAACTAAAAATAGTAAACGATATCAAAAGGATGATGGCAGCTATGAAGTGGCAGAATATAAAACACCAATTCATTATTTAGATAATGGAAAATGGAAGGATATTGATAATAGTTTACAAGACTCTAAAGATGATGGCTACTTAGAGAACAAACAAAATGATTTTAAAATTGAAATAGCTAAGAATTCAAGTACGCAAAAACTGGTGGATCTTAAAAAAGATAAGTATGAAGTATCCTGGAATTTAGATAATGCCAATGCAGCACAAGGGAGCGTAGTTACACCAAATGATAATGAATTAGATGATGATATTAACAAAAGTGCAGATAACGAAATAAAAAATGATGCAGATTTATCTGCGGAGAATGTAAATGATAAGCAAGCAGCAAAAGACATACTAGTTAGTAATGAAAAAGTAAAAACATTAAAAAATATAACTTCAACAGTGGATTTTGCAAATATATTTGCAAATACAGATTTACAATATATTTTAAACGGTAGTGATGTAAAAGAAAATATTGTAATAAATAAACCAAGTGATAATGCTGTATACAAGTTTAATTTAAATGCAAAAAATGTTACACCAGTTTTACAGCAGGACAAATCAATAATATTTTACGATTCAAATGATAAAACAAAAGCAGTATTTAAAATTGCAGCACCAGTTATGTAGGATAAAGCAGGTGAAGGTAGTAATAATATTGATGTTACTATTAATGAAGCAAATGATGGCTATACATTAATTTTGACACCAGACAAAACATGGTTAGACAGCAGTGATAGAGTGTATCCTGTTACAGTAGATCCTTCAATGCAGACTTCACTAGATGTAAACAGTATACACGATACATTTGTTGCTTCAAATGATACAAGTAATAAATCGCAAAATCAATTTGTAAGAGTTGGACAAACACCAGTTGTTGGAACAACAAGAACGTATATTAAATTTGATTTACCACAACTTTCTACAGGTGACATGATAACAGGTGCACAATTAGATTTACAATTATGTTCAGGAGTAAGCAAAGGCTCTAGCAATCAAGTAAATGTTCATAAAATAAATCAGGATTATAATCCTGACACAATAACATGGGCAACGCAGCCAAGTTATGATTCAAAAATCGAGGCACTTAATGTAGTCAATGCTAGTGTTAATAATGATTATAGTTGGGATATCACTAGTATTGTAAAGCAGTGGTACACACAAAATCAAAATTATGGTTTAATGATGGAAGAAGATAATGATGGAAATTATAGTGCTTTCTGGTCATCAGACATAGATTCAGCTTATGCTTCAGCAAGACCGCAAGTAAGTTTCAACTATATAAATAGTACGGGGCTTGAAGATTATTGGACATATCACTCCCAAAGTGTAGGAAGAGCAGGTACTTCTTATGTAAATGATTACAATGGAAATTTAGTTTTTACACATAGTGATATAGATATGAATGGAAGCAGAATGCCAATAAGTATTAATCATGTATTTAATAGCAATGATAAAAATACAGACATAGGAACAGGAGACGGCTGGAGATTAAATATAAATCAAAGACTAGAAAAAGAATCACTTAATGCGAAAAACTACTATAAATATACGGATGAAGATGGAACAAGGCACTATTTTGAAGATACAGGAGGATCATCAATTAGTGATGAACTTAACTTAGGGTTAACGTTAAATAAAGAGTCAGATGGAACAATTTCTATTTCGGACAAAAAGAGTAATAAAATAGACTTTAATGCTTCAACTTGTGACTTGAACTATATTAAAGATGCAAATGGGAATACGATGACATTTGCATATGGAAGTGTAAGTCTTAATGGTGTAAGAATCCTTACTAAGGTTACAGACGGTGCAGGAAGATCAGTATCATTAAACTATACAGGTGCTCTACTTACGTCAATAGTTGATACAGCAAATAGAACAACGTATTATAATTATGATGGAAATGGAAACATGATATCAATAACTTATCCAGATGGAAAGACATCCACATATAGTTATGATGGAAACCATAATTTAATTAGTGCAACAAATTACGATGGCTATAAAATATCCTATCAGTATTATGGTGTAGCACCATTTAGGGTTAGCGATATACTTGAATCTAATACAAATGGTACCTTAGGAGATGAATTAAGCATTTCGTATGGTAATAATAGTACTACTTTTACTGATGTAAAAGGAAGAAAAGACATATATCAATTTGATGAATATGGAAAGACAACATTAATAAAAGATAGCGATGGAAATGCTGAATATTACGAATACGGAGACAGTACTAATGCAACCCAATTAACTTCAAAATCTAAACTTCAAAAGACTGTTAACAATTTATTAATTAATCATGATGTTGAAACAAATGATAATAGTTGGACATCTTGGGCAGATGGAGGAACAGGAACTGGTGCCTATAGCACTGATACAAGTTATTTAGGAAAGCAAAGTTTAAAAATAACTAAATCTGATAATGTAAGCAGGCAGTATATGAATCAGTGGTTAACTCTTCAAAAAGGTAAAACATATACATTTTCAGCATATGTTAAAACTGTAAACGTATCAAATACAAATGGTCAAGGTGCAACAATAAATGCATATTTTAAGAATAATCAAGGAATATATAATTGTATAGAATCAAAAGCAATAAATGGGACTAAGGATTGGCAAAGAGTTGAAGATACCTTTACAGTTCCAAGTGATGCAACTGATGGTTCAGTATGTATAAGAGTAAATTTATTGCAGGAAACAGGAACTGCATATTTTGATAGTATGCAGCTTGAGGAAGGAAGCATAGCAAATAGATACAATCTTATAGACAACGGAGATCTTAGTGGAACTAGCGGCACACCAAATAGGTGGAATACTGTTAATACAAGTGGATCAGATGGGATAGTTACTACAAATGATTCTGATCATCCAAGTGGGTTAGATAATAGTGTTTATCAAGTCAGTGGTGTCAGCACAGTTGGAAAAAGAATATGTCAGTCTGTTTATGTCAGTGGAAAAGCAGGAGATGTATATGCCTTAGGAGCATGGGGAAAAGCATATTCTGTGCCAAATGGAGTATTTCAGATACAGATGGCGTTTATAACATCAGGTGTACCTCAATGGGTTACATTTGATTTGAATAAAAACTCAAATGATTGGCAGTATGTGTCAGGTGAATGCATAGCTAACTCAGACTACTCAAGAATAGATGTATATTATGAGTATGGTGATAATGCAAACACGGCTTATTTTGATGGAGTTCAGTTATATAAAGAAGAATTTGGACAAAGCTATCAGTATGATTCAAAAGGAAATGTTGAGACAACCTCAAGTATTGCAGAGCAAAATTCTAATTTTGAGTATAATTCAAATAACGATTTAGTGCAATCAGTTGATGCAAAAGGAAATTCTTTTAATTATACTTATGATGGTAAACATAATCTTACATCAGCAAGCTCTGCAGAGAATGTTAACTACGGATTTTCCTACGATAGTTATGGTAATCCAACTTCAGCAAAAGTAGGAGATAGCTCAAATTATATTCAATCTAATGCTGCGTACACACAAAGTGGAAATTATATCAAATCGCTTACAGATAGTCTTGGTAATACTGTAAATTATAATTATGATGAAACAAAAGGACTTCTAAATAGCGTAACAGATGCTAAAGGAAGTACGACAAACAATAGTTATGATAATATGGACAGATTAACAAGTACAAGTAAGACCGTAAGTGGACAGCAGATAAGTAATAGCTATAACTATCAAAATGATAAAATAAGTCAAATAAATCATAATGGTTTTAGTTATAATTTTGGATATGATTCATTAGGAAATAATACAACAGTATCCGTTGGCAGTCAAAATTTAATAACTAATACTTATGAGCCTAGAACTAGTGTACTCCAGCAGTCAACCTATGGAAATGGACAAACTGTAAGTGAGTCTTATGATAACTTAGATAGAGTTACTGCAAGAAATTATAATGGAAACACCAGATATACTTATCAATATGATGGAAGTGGAAATGTAGGATATGAGCAAGATTTAGTCAACGGAATAAATCGTAGATACGTATATGATGTATCTGATAGGCTTGTAAGTACAAAAGATTCAAATGGAGATTTTTTAAATTATCAATACGATCTTAACAATAATATAAGTAGTGTAATTGATAACGTAAATAACAAAGGATTTATAACAAATTATGGTTATGATAGAGATAATAAAGAAACTCAGGTAAGCTATACAAGGTCACAAAACAATGCTGAGCTATTTCCTCTAAATGGAACGGAGTATGGTACAAGCGGAACAAGGCCTGTTGGTGCGGTTATAAGTGCAGGAATAACTGATACGGCAGAAATAAAAAATGTAACATCTGAAGGCTACGACGTTGTGGCAACAATAACTTCTACACAAGGTGGAGTAAAGAATGTCTTGTTCCCAACATGGACAAGCAATAATGGGCAAGATGACTTTATATGGGGAAATCCAACCAGTGTGACAGGTGACATATATACTTATCATGTAAATAGAAGTGATCATAAAAATGAATATGGAGTTTATAATACACATGTATATGTATATGACAATGCAGGGGATTGCAAAGGTATTCCATTAAATACTAATTTAGTAAGTAGTCCAATGTCAATAAAAGCAGAAGTAAAAAATGTGGATTGTAATGGATATGATGTAGTAGCTACGGTAACATCATCACCAAATGGAGTAAAGAATGTTCTGTTTCCAACATGGACAACAAGCAATGGTCAAGATGATATAATATGGGGAAGTCCTACAAGTGTATCAGGAAATACTTATACTTATCATGTAAATAGAAGTGATCATAGAGGTGATTATGGTAATTATGAAACAGATGTATGGTTATTTGATAATAACGGAGGATCCGTTGGATATGGAACCAATACTACAATAAACAGTACAAGTTTATCAGTTACAGCAAGTATAAAAAATGTAACCGCTAATGGTTATGATGTAGTGGCAAATGTAACACCAAATGCTAGTGGAATAAAGAATGTCCTGTTCCCAACATGGACAAGTAATAAGGGACAAGACGATATGATATGGGGAAATCCAACAAGTGTGTCAGGAGATACTTATACTTACCACGTAAAAAGAAGCGATCATAAAAATGAATATGGAGTTTATAATACACATGTTTATGTATATGACAATTCAGGAACTTATGCAGCTGTACCAACAAGTACAACCTTATATGCACCAGTAGACGGAATAGATATGACAGTAGACAATGGAAAAACTGTAATGTTAGCTGATGGAGTAGGTCAGGCAGTTTATAACTTAGGAATAAATAAAAATGCAGGAACAGTAAGTACAAGGTTTAAAACAAATATAACAGGATCAATGAGGTATGTAATAGCAGCGCAGGGAAAAAATGACGAAGGCCTATATCTATATATAGGAGAAGATGATAAATTAAAGGTAGCAGTAAGAAATAGTGCTGGAGGCATGGCAGATGTAGCAAGCACAGATGTAGCTATAAGCCCAAATCAGTGGTATTTCACAGCACTAAACTGGCAGGTTCAAAATGGAGCATTAAATGTAACACTATATTTAAATGATAATAGTTATACGGGGAGCACAACAGACTATAAAGATTTTAGCGGAGGAAATATAAGTCTAGGAGCATCAGAAACAGGAAATGTAGCATTACAAGGAGAAATGGAACAGTTCACATATTCTGGCTCAACAATGAGTAGCACAGATATACAAAATGTGAGCAAGGGCTCAAGTAATAATGTTGTAAATTATTCATATGATAATTTAGCTAGATTAAGTAGTGAAACTGTGAATACAGGGACAGCAACAGATACTATAAGTTATAGCTATTTACCAGGTATAGCTGGAAGTGGTTCAACCACAGCAAAGTTAGCATCAATAAACAATAACGGAAGTCAAATTTCCTATACTTATGATGCAAATGGTAATATAAAGACAATAACACAAAATAATCAAACGATAACCTATACCTATAATGAGCTTAATGAAGTAACAAGAGAAGATAATAAGGTGCTAAATAAAACGATAGTTTATAGCTATGATGCTGGTGGAAATATAACAAATAAGGTACAATATGCATATACAACAGGAAATTTAGGTATAGCAACAAGTACAATAAATTATGGCTATGGAGATTCCAATTGGAAGGATAAGTTAACAAGTTATAATGGAAAAACTATAACCTATGACCAAATAGGAAATCCATTAAACGATGGAACCTATAATTACACTTGGGAAGAAGGCAGACAGCTAGCAGGAATAACAGGAAATGGACAAACAATAGGATATAAGTATAATGATTCAGGAATAAGAACACAAAAGGCAGTAAATGGGGTTACAACGAATTATCGACTAGAAGGAGATAAGGTAACTTACGAAGATAATGGAACAAATAAGATATATTATACTTATGACAGTAAGGGTAGTTTATTAAGTATGAATCTTAATGGTGCTGAATACTACTATATTAAAAACGCCCAGGGAGATATAATAGGACTGTTTGACAAGACAGGGACACAGGTAGTAAGTTATAGTTATGATACTTGGGGTAAGCTTATATCTATAGGTGGAAGTTTGGCATCTACAGTAGGAGCAGAAAATCCATATAGATACAGAGGGTATAGGTATGATACCGAGACTGGATTGTATTATTTGCAGAGTAGGTATTATAATCCTGAGTGGGGTAGGTTTGTTAATGCGGATGGAATAGCGGCAACAACAGGAGATATTCTAAGTGGTAACATGTTTGCGTATTGTGAAAACAATGCAGCAAGTTACAAAGATGAAGATGGTTTTTTTAGAATGTATGCATGTGATGATAATGGCCAGTATGCGGTGCTTAACCCAAACGGAAGTCTAACTTTTGTAGGACAATCTACGTATAGGTCAAGTTCATCATTTAATTATATTTCAAGTGCAGTAAGTAATATTGGTACAGCAACGGTGGATAAGGCCGCATCAAAAGCAGCTAGTCAAATAGTTAATGTATCTAAGAAACTGGTGAGTGGAGCATTGGCAACATGTAAATATGTAGATGCTCCAACCATAGGGGAAGCAATTAGAACAAAAGCATTAGGTTCCTTTGGTTCAATACTGGGAACAGCTAGTAATGTTTTTACAAGTATTATTCATAAACAGTATGTTGGAGCGTGTATGGACTTAGTAGCAGGAGCAGCAGGAATAGGAGCAGGAATGATATTTGAAGCAATTGGTGCGGGTATTTTGGCAACATTTGCAGCACCAGAAATACTAGTTGGTGCGGGTGTAGTTCTTGCAGGAATAGGTGCTTCCATGTTAATCGATTATGCAGAAGATAGAATAAAGAAAAAATACTATGGAGGCAATTAATAATGAAAGATAAAAAAGGAATTAAAGGTTTAGGGTTAGCAGGAGCTTTTATTGGATTAATTCTAAGTAAGTTAATGAGTGAATATTGTGGAGATAATGCAAGATTGGCAGTAATTAGTGGAGTATGCGTTGTATATGTAGTAATAGTTTTACTCATAGCATATAAAGGATATAAAAAAGCTGCATTTATTCTTTTTATCGTAATGTTACCGATTTTTATAGGTGTAATAGGTGCATATTTAGATAATTTATATGTAATGATAGGTAGTATATTATTATTTTTTATTGTGTCATTTGGAGTTATCAAATATCTAAATAGTAAAAATAAATAATGTAGTTCATGCAAAAATATTATTAATCATACTTCAAAACATACAGTTGAAATTAGAAATATTAAAGGATATGGATTGGAATTGGCAGGAGCGGCTCTTGTAGCAACACTTGGAGCACCCGAATTATTAGTTGGTGCTGGAGTAGTTATTGGTGGTATTTTAATAGGTGTAGGTATTGATTATGCTGAAGATAGGATAAAAACAGCATATTGAGTTATCACGGAAAGTAATGTATAAAACTTAATTTTTTTCAAACAATTAAAAAACTATAGAATTTAGGATTAGAGCTTATTTTTATATAAAAATGAGCATAGCAAACAAACCTACATTATGTA
>Ga0255360_1000045_pt1 | contig 36778 bp, 28 predicted proteins | sample GFST50metaG_FD_186004 | JGI IMG/M metagenome (GOLD analysis project Ga0255360, IMG submission 186004) | Peat soil microbial communities from Stordalen Mire, Sweden - G.F.S.T50 | ecosystem: Environmental > Terrestrial > Soil > Wetlands > Peat | place: Sweden: Norrbotten County, Stordalen Mire... | reverse complement strand
TTCATCAGATAAGATGCTCCTACTATTCAGTTCTAGATTGCAAGGATGATGCATACCTAGCAGCTAGAGCAATCCAGTTCTTTGCACCTGGAATTCCTCAAGTTTATTATGTAGGTATGTTAGCAGGGAAAAATGACGAGGAAAATGTTAAGAAAACTGGAGAAGGACGTGAAATCAACAGACATAATTTCACAGAAGAAGAAGTTGAACAGCAGGTACAAAAAGAAGTTGTACAGAGACTCATGAAGTTAATACGCTTCAGAAATGAATATCCTGCATTTAATGGTGAGTTTAAGGTGCTAGATTCAAAGGAAGATCAGCTTCAGCTTTCTTGGCAAAAGGATGACAAAGTATGCACCTTAAAAATAGATTTAATGACAGATAAATCAGTAATTGAATATGTTGATGAAAATGGAGAGATGGTTACTTACAACGTTTAAAAATAAAGTGGGCATTAGGTTTCGAAGGTATGATTTTACGTATATATGAATTATATGTGCTGAAGTTTGATTTAAAAACCTTTTATAGTGCCCACTTTTTTTACTATAACAATACACACATACAGTTGTTGCGTGCCAAGCTTAAGTAATGACATCTGCTACTCTGAAAACGATTTTGATAAAATATTATTAAATGGTGGTGATTATTTATGAAAAAGTTTTTTGCTAAGAATTTAAAAATCAGAGGGAGGTTCAGCAAAATAAAAAATTTAAACATTAGAAAGAATTCAAAAATCAAGACAAAACTTATAGTGAATTTCTGCGCTGTTGCTATATTGCCAATCATCGTTGTGGGGAGTTTCTCTTATTTAATAGCTAGAAATACTTTAGATAGCAAAGAGAATACTTTTTCACAGCAATTATTAAGTCAAATCAATGTGAATATAAATTCTTTACTATTAGAATATGAAAACAAGTCAACCTTAGCTCTAGCTAATCCTAATCTAGCTTCACAAATAAATGAATCATCTATAAGTAGTGATGATTATGATAAGATGTCAGCAGAGAACCAAGCTGTACAAATATTAGATTCTATTTCTAATTCAGATAATAATATTCAGTCTTTTTTTATACTAAAAACTGATGGTGAAATTGTTGGTAACATTGAAGATAGCTTTAAAAATTATTTTTCACAGAACTTTAATAATTCAAAAATATATAATCAAGTAATGAATAACAGTTCGCAAGAACGCTGGGTCACTGGAATAAACAATGATTATTCACGGATTTTTTTGATAAGACAATATAAAGATATGCTAAATGGAAATTCTTATGGATTTTTAGTAATGTCAATAGATTCAAATAGTTTTAATAATATTTTTCAAAAAATGCAATTGGAAAAGAATTGTGGCTTTGAAATTTTAGATAATGATAAGCATATTTTATATAATTTTGGGAATAGTAAAGTTACAGAAGCAATTAGTAATGAAGTATATAAGAACCAAAGTGGTAATTTTGAAAAAAGTAATAATTTCATTTCATTTAATTCGTTCAATAATGACTGGAAAATAATATACAATATACCTTTGAACGTGTTGTTAAGTGATATTAATATGTTAGGGATTTTAACCTTAATAATTATATTGATTTGTGGAATAGTAGCAACAGTCATTGGCTTACGAATGGCTTTAGGTATTTCTACACCAATTTATAGTATTATAAATTCTATGAAAAAAGCTGAAAAAGGAGATTTGACATCAGTAATCAGTTATAAAAATAAAGATGAATTTGGAGATTTAGCCGAAAGTTTTAATAAAATGCTTGAAAATATTAAAAGACTTATTGAGAATACGGCACAGATATCAGAAAAAGTATCTCTAAGTGCCGATAACATTACTAGCTCAACACAACAATTTACTATAGCAATAAATGAAATTGCATCAGCGGTTGAGACGATTACTATAGGAGCTTCCGATCAGGCAAAAGAATCAAGTATAACTATAAATACCATGAAAGGACTTTCGGGGAAAATTGATTCAGTTACCAATGGTATGAAAAATATAGTAAATGCTTCTGAACAGACGAAAGAAATTGGTTCATCTTCAATTTTAGTAATTAATCAATTAAATGAGAAAACAAATAAATCTTTAAGTGTGGCTAGTGAAATTAACAAAGAAATACACACACTAAAGAATAGCTCTAAGGAAATAGAAAAAATAATTAAGGCGATTAAGTCAATTAGTAATCAAACAAGTTTATTAGCTTTAAATGCATCTATTGAAGCAGCAAGAGCTGGAGAGGCTGGTAAGGGTTTTTCAGTTGTTGCAGAGGAAATAAGAAAATTAGCTGAAATGTCAAATAGTTCTACTGATATGATATCTAAAATTGTAAATACTATTCAGGAGGGAACTGAAAGCACTGTTAAATTGGTTGAAAGTGCTAATAATATTTTCAAAGAACAGGAGATGTCTGTAAATGTTACTGCCAATACTTTTCAAGAAATAATTAGACGCACTGAGGAAATTTCCGTGCATACTGAAGACATTAAAATAATGATAAATGAAATGAATAATGAAAAAGAAAAGGCTTTGAAGGCAGTTGAAAAAATCACGGCTATTGCAGAAGATTCATCCGCTTCAACACAGCAAGTTATGGCAACCATTGAAGAAGAATCAGCATCTTCTGAGGAACTTGCTAAAATGTCAAAACAATTGTATGAAGCTGTTCAAGTATTAGATAACTCTATAAAAATATTTAATACAAATGAACAAATTGGCGTTTAAGATTTAGTTTGGTAATTTTGATTTGTTAGAATAAATTTTACAGAATTATGTCAATCAGTTGACATGTATATAATTACAAATGCTATCCGATTACATTTAGAAAAAATCATATATCAAACGCTTGACATGTTAATAAATTGTGTATATAATGAAGATACAAAGTAAATGATTACATTTACAAAATACAAAATATTATTGGGGGTATCTATTATGAAAAAAACAAAAATTATGTCTATAATGTTAACGCTTGCAATAGGAGTGTCAATATTTACTGGATGTGGCTCAACAAGTTCTGGTTCAAGTTCAAGTGCAAACCAGAAGGTTACGATTACATTATTAAATTCAAAATCAGAAATTGAAACTCAACTTGAAGATGAAGCAAAGGCTTTTACTAAAGTAAATCCTAATATAACAATACAAGTAATGCCTGTTGGTTCAGGAACAACGTTCCAAAAATTATCTTCTATGTATGCAGCAGGAAATGCACCAACTATACAGATGAACGATCCTGGTGATGTAGCAAAATTTAAGGATAAATACATTGATCTTTCTTCTCAAAAATGGGTTAATGATGCTGATGATGGAGCGTTAGATGTAACTAAGATTGGCGGCAAAATGATTGGTTTCCCAGTATGTACAGAAGGATATGGATTAATATACAATAAAGCTGTACTAGATAAGGCAGTAGGTGGAAGTTTTGATCCTACAACAATTCAAACAAGAAGTGATTTGGAAGGTCTATTTAAGAAGATTCAAGCTACAGGTGTAGACGCATTAGATATTTCACCACTTGATTGGTCTTTAGGAAATCATTTCTTACCAATTTCTTATTCAGATCAGTCTAATAAATTTAATGACGTTGCTACTTTTATAAAGAATTTACAGGTTGGAAGTGTTAATTTAGCAAGCAACGTACCATTTAATGGATTGATGGATACTTTTGACATGATGAAAAATTACAATCATGAAAAGAAAGACCCAATGGCTGGAACATATGATAATGCTGCTCAATATGTATCAAAAGGAACAGTTGGAACTTGGTTTATGGGAGATTGGGCATGGCCAGATTTACAAAAAGCTGGAGCAACTGGACAATTTGGTTTCTTGCCGCTTCCTATTAGCAACAACGCAAGTGATTATGGAAATACACAGATTCCTGTAGGAGTAACTAAGTTCATGAGTATAGATGGTTCTCAAAATAGTAAAGCTCAACAAGCTGCTGCTGAGAAATTCTTAAGTTGGATGGTATACTCAAAGACTGGTCAAGATTACATGGTAAACAAAGAAAGTATGATTCCTCCTTTCAAAAACATAACAATAGCACCACAAAACCCTCTTGCAAAATCTATTCAAGATTATGTTAAGGCTGGAAAAACTTTAGAGTTTATGACTGTTTTACCTTCAGACCATTATGCAGTTTTAGGTGCTGATATGCAGAAATACCTTGCTGGCAAGGAAAATAGAGCAACGTTAGTAACAGATATTCAAAATTATTGGAAAACTGTAAAATAATTTAAATGCTATAAATAACGGATAAGTGCAAAAGCTTATCCGTTGTTATAAATTATAAAGAGGTGTGATTTTATGAATAATGAAAAGAGCTTTATTAGTAAACTAAAGAGTTATCTAATATTTGCTGGACCAGCTACTTTTGCGTTTTTAGTAGTAATGATTGTTCCTTGTATATATGGTCTTTATCTTACATTCACAAACTGGGATGGAATATCAGCTACTCACGCATTTGTAGGGTTTGCGAATTATGTTACTGCTTTTAAGGACAAGGATTTTATAACTTCCTTTGTGTTCACTGTAAAATATGCATTTTTTGCAGTAATACTTACTAATGTAATTGCATTTTTACTTGCTTATGTTGTAACTAGTGGTATAAAGGGACAAAATTTTTTCAGAGCAGGATTTTTTACTCCTAATTTAATCGGAGGAGTTCTTTTAGGCTTAATATGGCAATTTTTATTTAATGATTTAATTGTTTATATTGGAACTAATTTTAAGATTCCTATTTTATCACAATCATGGCTCAGTGACCCAACGAAGGCATTTTGGGCTCTGGTTATTATAGCTGTTTGGCAAGGTATTGGATATCAAATGATTATATATGTGGCAGGATTTATGAATGTACCTAAGGATGTACTAGAAGCAGCAAGTATTGATGGTGCGAGTGGTTTTCAGAAAATGAAAAGTGTAATTTTACCTTTAATGATACCATCATTTACAGTTACTGGATTCCTTACTATAAAAGGTGCATTTATGGCTTATGATACTAATTTAGCACTTACAGCTGGAGGACCTTATAATAGTACAGAAATGATTTCTATGCATATATATAATAAAGCATTTTTATCTCAACAATACGGAACTGGGCAAGCAGAAGCATTTGTTTTATTTGCTATAGTTTCTATACTTACGTTTACACAGGTTTATATTTCTAAAAAATTGGAGGTAGAGGCATAATGAAAAATAAGCATGGAATTGGTAGAATAATTAAGTTTGTTTGTTTGTCTGCTTTTTTTCTACTATATGTAGCGCCTTTCCTATTAATAGTGGTGAATTCATTTAAATCCAAGGATGAAATTGTTGCTAATCCATTAAAATTGCCTACTCACTTAAGTTTTAGTAATTATACTCAAGCTTATAGTATAATGAATTTTTCAAGTGCATTTGTAAATACGTTAATAATAACAGTTCTTAGTGTAGTAGTCGTAATAGTTTTAGCAGCGATGACAGCATATTTATACGCTAGGAAAGATTGGAAAATAAATAAGTTCTTTTTCTTTTTCATGGTAGCTGCAATGATAATTCCTTTTCAAGCAATTATGATTCCATTAGTAAAAATATACGGATCAATGCACATGTTAAACAGATGGACTCTAATTTTTATGTATGCAGGTTTTGGAGCTCCTATGGCAGTATTTATGTATCATGGATTTATTAAGAGCATACCTATAGAATTAGAAGAAGCAGCTACAATTGACGGAGCATCAACGTTACAGACCTTCTGGCTTATTATATTCCCTTTATTAAGGCCTATAACTGCCACAATGGTCATAATGGATGTGTTATGGTTCTGGAATGACTATTTATTGCCTTCTTTAATTTTAGTACCTATTGATCAGAGGACAATAACTTTAAGCACATTTTACTTCTATGGAAGTTACACTGTTCAATATGACTTAGCAATGGCTGGATTAGTAATATCAATTTTACCAGTACTTATTATGTATATATTCTTGCAGAAGCAAATCATCAAGGGAGTAATGCAGGGAGCAGTAAAGTAGAATACTTAAATTATACGTTTGTAGTTCTTAATTAGAAAAGTTAATATTTATATTTTTAATAAAGTGATAAATTTAGCAAGGAGAATATTAATGGGCAAGCTTAGTGAAGCATGTGAATATATTAAAGAAAACAAAAATAAAGTAAACCCAGAGTATCGTTTAGGTTATCATGCAATGGGAGAAATAGGATGGATAAACGATCCTAATGGTTTCTGCTTTTATAAAGGAGAATATCATCTGTTTTATCAATATCATCCTTATAGCAGTAAGTGGGGTCCGATGCATTGGGGACACATTAAAAGTAAAGATTTAATATCATGGGAATATATGCCTGTAAGTTTAGCCCCAGATATGAACTATGATATTGATGGATGTTTCTCTGGAAGTGCAATAGAAAAAGATGGAAAACTATACTTAATGTATACAGGACTTCTTAACCCTAATCCTGATATACCAGAAAATGTTCGTCAAATACAAAATATAGCAGTTTCAGAAGATGGCATTGAGTTTAAAAAAGTAAAAGAAAATCCAGTTATTGATACTAAAGACATACCAGAACATGGACTTCCTCAGGACTTTCGTGACCCAAAGGTTTTTAAACATGGGGATGAATATTATGCAGTGATTAGTTCTCGAAATATAGATGGTAGTGGCGAAATTTTAGTATATAAATCTAAGGAATTATTGAATTGGACTTATGCAGGTGTAATGGCATCGAGCAAAAATGAATATGGTAAAATGTGGGAATGTCCAGACTTATTTAAATTAGGAAATTATGATATGCTACTGGTATCTCCTCAATTCCTAGATGATGACGGAGATAGATATCATAATGTGCATTCAAGTATTTTCATGTTAGGGCAATTTGATTTTGAAAGTAGTAAGTACAATTTTAATTTTGTTGACGAGATAGATTATGGCTTTGATTTTTATGCACCTCAAACTCTAATTGATGATAAAGGTAGACGAATTCTTGTAGCATGGATGCAAATGTGGGATCGAAAGATACCTACTAATGACAAAAATCATAACTGGGCAGGAGCTATGACTTTGCCAAGAGAATTAAAAATTATAGATGGCAAGCTATATCAATATCCAGTAGATGAAATTAAAAATTATAGAACAAATCATGTAAGTTACAAGGATATAAAATTAAAAGACATATTAACCTTAGACAAAATAGAAGGACAGAAAATAGAATTGGAGTTAGAAGTTGAATTCTTAGAGGCTAATACATTTGGACTTAATATTTTAAAAGATGAAGACCAACAGACAACTATGTATTATGACAAAAAAGAAGGAAAGTTTAACTTGGATAGATCTAAAAATGGAGAAGATTTATCAGGTGCAGAAGCAGATAACAGCGGTAAGAGAAGAGTGCCGGTAGCACTTAACTGTAACAAATTAAAATTGCATATTTTTATAGATAGAATTTCAGTAGAAATCTTCATTCAAGATGGAGAGAGAGTTATGACATCTACTGTATACCCGAAATCCAGTGCAAAGAAAATTGAATTCTTTAGTGAGGGTGAGGTTGTAATTAAAAGTCTTGATAAATGGGATATAAGGCATATTTGAGAAATATTATAACTGCCGATTAAAAATGAGCGGTAGTAGAAAAAAGCGTGACTTAGTCACGCTTTTTTTATTGCATTTATTTGACGTTTTTGTAATACATTAAATACAACATTTTGCTGTTGGTGTTATGTCACAAAAAAGCTCAGTTGTTTTCTTGCATTTTCTGTCGAATTATGATACAGTATTGTTGGAAATTCTGTAGTAAAAGCAGTATGATATTAAATTTATTACAATACATTACATTACAACGGGAGATGAAGTCATGAAAAGAAAATCTAGTATATTTGTAAAGTTTTTAGTAGTAGCTTTGGTATGTTCTATTGTTCCAATGCTTGTTTGTACGTTCTATTCAATTACTTCTTTATCAAGCACTTTGCAAAGCGAGGCAAAAAATTCCTTGGATAGTTCCACAAATGAAAAGAATAATAGCATTGATATAGCTTTTAAAGATCAGATGGATCTAGCGAAATCGATTGCAAGCGAAAGTCAAACTGTGGATTATTTTAACCAATTTTTAAAGACAAATCAGCCCAACCAGGCAATATTGAACAGTATTTCAAATAATTTATCAGCTAAATTTGAAAGTTCTAATGGATTATATTCCAACATGTTTTTTGAACTTCCTGTTTCAGCTGATACTAACATGATAGTATCTGATGCTATTGGAGGAAAGTCTGTAGGATTGAAACGTCCCAATACAGCTTTCATAGAAAATATGGAAAAGGGTACAAACGCTGTTGCTGGAAGACCTTCAATTGATCCTTTATCAAAAAAATCTATTATTATGGTGGCAGCACCGGTTGTAGATCCAGATACTAAACAATTTTTAGGAATATATCAGCAAGCGTTGGATGTAAGTACATTTACTAAAAGCATTGTTAAGGGGAAAGCAGATGATGGCATTAATACAATTTTAGTAGACCCAACAGGCCTCGTGGTTTCTTCAGAAGATGCGTCCCAGGTATTAAAACTTAACTTAAGTAAACAAAAAGGAGATTTACTTGATTTTTATAATAAATTAAAGGCAAATAAATCTGGTGAAGGTTCTTTTACTATGAACGGGGTAAAATATGTTGCTTCCTATGCAAAAAGTAAGTATACAGATTTGTATACTGTATGTTTTATGTCTGTATCACAGTATAATTCAAAAGTTGACAGCCTCACAAGAGGATTCATTTTTGTAATTGTTTTAAGTATAATTATAGCTAGTTTGTTAATATTATTGCTTTCATATAGTATCGTAAAGCCATTAAAACAAGCTGTAGAGTATATAAAAATTTTTGCCGCAGGAGATTTTTCAAAAGAAATACCTGAAAAGTTAATGAACATAACAGATGAAACTGGTGAACTCATGACTTCATTAAATATAATGCAAAAATCTATTAGGAGTACGCTAGAAACTGTAGTTCAGCAAGCTGACAAAGTGGAAGATTCAGTTATTACAACAAATCATAATATTGAAGATTTAAATCAGCAAATTGAAGAAGTGTCTTCAACTACTGAAGAATTGTCAGCGGCAATGGAAGAAACAGCAGCTTCAGCTGAAGAGATGAATGCGTCTTCTGAGGAATTAGGAAAAGCTGTGAAGAGCATATCAGAAAGAGCTAAAGAGGGAGCTGAAACTTCAGGTGAAATAAGTAAAAGATCAGAAAAATTAAAGGAAAATGCAGTTGCTTCTAAAAGATCTGCAGAGGAAATTAGAGATAGTGTATATACTAGCTTGAAAAAATCAATAGAGCAATCAAACACAGTTAATCAAATTAATCAGTTAACAGAATCTATTTTGCAGATTTCAGAACAGACAAATTTACTAGCTTTAAATGCTGCCATAGAAGCAGCAAGAGCAGGGGAAGCAGGAAAGGGCTTTGCTGTAGTTGCAGAAGAAGTTAGAAAACTAGCTGAGGATTCAAAAAATATTACTAATAAAATTCAAGAAGTTACTAAAGTAGTAGTAGCTTCTGTTGAAAATTTAAAATCCGATTCGGAAAATGTGTTAAGTTTTATAGACTCAACAGTAATAAATGATTATAAATCTATGGTTGATACTGGAGAGCAGTATTTCAAGGATGCAGAATATTTTCAAAATCTTGCAAATGAGTTTAGCGGTAAAGCACAGGAATTAGATTCATCCATTAATAGCATGATTGATATTATAAAAGAAATATCCACTGCAAATAGTGAAATGGCTGGAGGAACTAGTAATATTGCAAGTAAGACTTCTACGGTCTTGCAGAGAGCAAATGATGTAGAAAAGGTTACAAATGACACCAAAGAAATATCGGAGAATTTAAAGGCTATCGTTTCAAAATTTAAAATATAATATTAGACACATTCAATAAAATAACAAGTCAGTATGCTAGTCTATTTTGCATCTTTGACTTGTTTTTTCTTTTATAATTTTTTTGAAAACAATATATTTCATTTGTTTATAGAATAACTTATGCATAGTAAAATACTAACGCAGAATAACATTTTACTATGCAAAATATTAATTTGGTAAATAATTCTCAGCATTGGCTTGATATTAATATTAAATCAATAAAAAAATACAAAATAATTATTAAATTATCATTTTTGCTATTGAATTATTAAAAATACATGATATAATAAACTTAAATTAATAAATTGCAAATAATTAAATTAAAAAAATGATTTGTTGTTAATGTTTAATCATTAAAATTAATAAAGTAATAAAAATATTGAGAAAATAGCAATTATAATATTTATTAGTTCGTTAGCAACAAAAGGTTATTTGCAAAATACAATGCAAAAAAATAAGCAAAAGGAGGATTTTTACTATGTCAGAGAATACAGAATTAAAGAAAACTTTAGGTTTAACGGGTGTTACAATGAATGCCATGGCCCTAATTGCCCCTGGAGCATTTTTATGGCTTACTTTTCAAATGCAAGCTTCTCAAGTTAACGGTGCAGGTGCAACAACAGCATTAGATATGTTTTCAGGTCTTATAGTAGCATTGATATTAGCATTCTTAACAGCAATTTCTTACGCTAAGTTGTCTGAGATATATCCTGAAGCAGGAACAGGTAGTTCATATTACTTTGCAGAAAGGGCACTTATAAATGACAGTTCAAAAATATCTGTTTTTTCAAGAGTTGCGAAATATATTATAGGTTGGTTTTCACATGTATACTATTGGGTATATCCTGGTGTAATGGTTGCAATGATGGCTACTTTAATAACTTATATCTTTAGTGAATTTGGTATTAATGTACCAATCATGGGTCAGGTTCTAATTGCAGTAGTATTTGCAGCGGGTACTGGAGCTGTTGCATATAAAGGTATCAATGGGTCAACATTATCAAGTATAGTAATAAACGTAATACAAATTGTTACTCTTGTATTTGTTACAATACTGGCATTGATTTATAGATTTACTAATCCACAGCATGTACAATTTGTTCATTCAAGTATTACATCAGTTGTAGCACCACATAATATATCTAATGTATTGTTTCAAGCAACTATTTCAATTTTACTATTAGTTGGATTTGAATCAGCTACAGCACTAGCAGGTGAATCAAAATCTCCTAAACATGTAAGCAGGGGTGTTATATTATCACTAGCAATTCAAGGTTTACTATGTTATCTCTTTGAATATATTGGAGCAAATGCATGGTTAAATACATCATATAAAGTTACCGATTCATCAGGAAAAGTTCAAACAGGTTTAGCTGCGGCTGCTACATCTAGTGCACCTATTGGGGATATGGTTAAGAATCTTGGTGATGTATTATTAAATCATTCTGGTTTTGTACTCATGATTATAGTTGCAATCTCAGTTGCAATAGCGGTTTTTGGTAGTACCCTTGCTTGTATGAACACAGCAGTAAGAATAACTTATGCTATGGCAAAAGACGATGAGATTCCATCAGTTTTAGGAGCATTACATCCTAAATATGCTACACCTCATACTGCTGTTTGGATAATAACTATTGTATCCGCAATTATTGGCGGAATTGGAGTTGTATCTGTTACTAGCTTAACAGCTGTAACGCTAATATCTAATATAGGAACCTTTGTATTATACGGTTTGACAAATTTAGTTGCACTAGTAGCATTTAAGCGTCACCCTAAACGTAATCTTTTGACTCACATTATTGTTCCAGTTTTAGGTTTCCTTGCAAATGTGGCAATGTTATTAGCAGTATTGTATTTAGGTATTCTAGGTGGAGGAGCAACACAGGTTGCATCCGTTGCAGCTATTATAGTATCAGTGGTATGGATGCTAATAGGTATTATCTATTTAAATATTAACAGTAGTAAACAAAACCGTCCTATTATTGTTAAAGGATAAATATAAATAGTCTTTAAGTAGAAGGGTGCTCAGTTGAGCGCCCATTTACTAATGTTTGGGGGAGATACATTGGATAGATCAATGTTTCATTTAAAAAATAATGAAATTTCAGAGCCTATCATAGTCTATAGTTGTACTGACAAGGGAAGAGTTCGTCAGTATAATGATGACTATCATGGGTACTTTATTGCAAATGATAAAGAAATCATTAATAAACGAGGGAGTATTTTTGCAATTGCAGATGGTGTTGGAGGATGTGCAGCAGGAAATGTAGCAAGTGCAGAAGCAGTTAATGTGTTGCTTCAGGAATATTATTTTGGATCACATTCTGAAAAAATTCCAGAACGTTTTAAAAATGCTTTTCAGCACACGGCTATACATTTGTACGATCTTTCTACTGGTACTAATACAGCCTTTCATAACATGAAGTGTACTCTTAGTGCACTTTTAATAAAGCATGATAAGTTTTTTATTACTCACGTAGGAGATTCAAAGATTTTTTTAATAAGGTCAAATAAAATGATTCAATTAACAAAGGATCACAGCCTTGTAGGTAAGCTAGTAAGGTTAGGTTTTATAACCCAAGAGGAAGCTAGGGTGCATCCTAATAAAAATATTATCCTCAAAGCCTTAGGTGATAGACCCATTATGCCGCCAGATTTTTATTCAGGAAAAGTTGTACCTGGTGATATTTTTTGTTTGGTTACTGATGGAATGTTAGAACATGCCACTGAAGACGAATTGAAGGAGTTTATACAAAACGACAACTCTCAGGAAGGATTAAAAAGAACGGTTGGACAGTTAAATGATCGTGGTGGCTTTGACAATATGACAATAATGACAGTTAAAGTTGATGAGGCATAGTTAAGAAAATAACAGGTTAGCGTGCTGGTCTATTTTCTTAACTATGCCTAAAGTTAATTTGAAAAAGTGAATATAAAATAATCGACACGGAGTTGTTTGTTTGGTATATTATTTATAAATAAGAGAGGTGTTTATATTGACAAAAATAGAATGTATATTACGTCCTAATAAGATTTTAGAAGTAAAGGATGCTTTGGGGAACATTGGTATAAGCGGAATGACTGTAACGGAGGCCATTGGATGCGGTTTGCAAAAAGGACATTTAGATGTTGATAATTGGAATACAGAATTTAATATTACACTTTTACCTAAAACAAAAATTGAAATAGTGGTATTGGATGAGATGGTGGATAAGGTTGTAGACGTAATAATAAAGGCTGCAAGGACTGGAGATATTGGTGATGGTAAAATATTTACCTATCCTGTTGGAAATGCTATACGTATAAGAACAGGAGAAACAGGAGAAACAGCTTTATAAGGCATCTTCAAAAGATAACTTTAGATGATTTAGGCATCTCTGAAAGAAAATTATGGGGGGATAATGAGTGGTAAAACCTGAAGTAGGAGCTATATTTGATAATAGATTTAAAATAGTTAGTGCACTGGGTCAAGGGGGTTTTGCTAGCACCTTTTTAGCAGAGGATGTACAAACAAAGGATAAGGTTGTGCTTAAATTTCCGGATATTAACCAATTGGGCGATCCTGCTGTTTATGAACGATTTAAAAGAGAGATAGCTATAGGTAAATTACTTAATCATCCTGATTTACCTAGGGCATTGACCTATTCTGAAGGTAATCCTCCCTTTTTAGTAATAAGTTATGTGGAAGGCGAATCAATAGCAGCTATAATGGATGGTAAGCGTAAATTTACTGTAGATGAAGTTGTAGAGATGTGTTGTAATCTACTTGAAGTTTTACAATATTGTCATGAAAAAGGTATTTGTCATAGAGATATAAAACCCGAAAATTTATTAATTGGATCGGATGGACATATTAAAATAATTGATTTTGGAATAGCAGGAATGGAAGGTGCTGCAAGAGTAACCTATAGAGGCTTTTCAGGATTGATGGGTACTCCTGAATACATGTCTCCTGAACAAATAAAAGGAGAACGTGGTGGTCCTAAAAGTGATATCTATGCGGTTGGGTGCCTGATTTATCATATGTTGGCAGATGTTCCTCCCTTTACAGGAGATAATCCTCTAGCCATAATGTATCAGCACATGACTGGGGATATAAAGACTTTAACACACATACGACCCGATGTAAGTGAACAATTATGGGCAGTAATTAAAAGGTCCTTAAGAAGACGCAAAGATGAGAGGTATAATTCTGCTCATGAAATGGCTGAGGATTTAAGGCATCTAGAAAGTGCAGATCTTAGTTGGATTAGTAAACCTGACCCACCTCTTGCATCCGTTGCATCTACAAATAGATCAAGCTGGTTCATTATTGTAGGTTCTATAATTTTAGTATTTATTATAATTTTAGCAATTGTTATTACAAAAAAATAATTTAAAAAGAGGTGTGTCAGAATAGAAATTCTATTTTGGCACACCTCTTTTTAATGTAACTAAATTTTAAACTTAAGTACCATTTCATTCAATTTTTGTGCAAGTTTTGCTTGGCTTTGAATTGTCATTGCTATATTGCCCATAGCTATTGTGGTTTCATCAACACTTTCTTTAATTGTTTCAGCATTTTCAGAGGATTTTTGTGTGATTTCAGACATGTTCCATACCCCTTCATTCACCTGATTTATTGTAGCAGTAAGTTCTTCGGACATTGAGGCTATTTCTTCAGACATTTTACTTACAAAGTCAGAATCATTATAATACTGATTAACTGTATCTATAAAAGCTTCAAATTGCGAGTTTACATTTGTATTTATAAACTGTAATATTTCGTTACTATGTCCAGATAGATTTTTAAAGGCTGCCTGAACTTGTCCTACAGTACCTTGAATAGAGGTTACAGCCGATGATGACTGTTCTGCAAGTTTTCTTACCTCTTCTGCTACAACTGCAAAGCCTTTTCCATGTTCTCCAGCTCTTGCAGCTTCTATTGCAGCGTTTAGTGCCAATAGATTTGTTTGCTCTGAAATACTTGCAATAGTCTCTGCCAAAACACTAATTTTATCTACTACGTTTCCATCTTCAATAGCTTCCAATATCTTTTCTTTCTGTTTCTCATAAACATTTTTAGATTCTTCTATAGAAGATTTTACTTTAATTTGTACATCATTAACTCTATCAATAGATTGGTTTGCATTATTACTTCCTTTCATAGCTTTATCTGATAATTCAATTATACTTGCATCCACTTGTTGTATTGATGCTGTTATTTCTTCAGCGGAAGCACTACCTTCCTGAACGTCCTTTGCTATGTTTTTAATTGCACCGTTTACATTATCAGTATTTGATACAAGTTCCTCCACTGTTGCTGAAAGTTCTTCACTTGAAGCACTCATTTCCTGGGAATTTTCCATAATTCCACCAACAAGATTTCTGACATTTTGTTGTGCAATGTTTAATGCTGCTCCAGTTTGACCAAACTCATCACTTCTTGTTATCTTTATAGGTGATGAAAAATCAAACTCAGCAAGCTTTTCTGCCAAAGCTTTTATTTTTAATAAAGGATTATTTATATCTAGTGAAATAACAATACCTAGACCTATTGCCAGCAATATTCCTGCTAGAATTAAAATAGTGATAATTATATTGTCATTCTTAAATATTGAATCGTTATTAGTTTTCATGTGCTTTGTTGTATCAAAATTAGTACTAATAATTTTATCTAAATTTGCTTCCATAGAATTGACTAATTCAGGTCCGTTTTCATACTGTTTTGCTGCCTCGTCATAATTATTTTCATCAACAAATTTTAAAGCGTTTTCACTTAATGCAATATAGGGCGTCACTTGTTTTAAATAATTTGTCCATGCGTTCTCCGAACTTTGATCCATTTGTATATTTGACATACTTTTAATATATCCATTCATTTCAGTTACGTTATCATGAAGATCTGATTCTAGATCTGCTTTGTTAGAATTGTTTTTTACATAAATTAACTGTAGCAAATCATATTGAATTGCTGATAAATCACACTGGCTGTCATCGGACATAAAAACACTCTGCATGCCAATGGAATACATGGAATCTGAATTGCTCGCTACAGTTTTTAAGGATAATACAGATATAATACCTACTACTGCGATTAATAAAGAAACCAATACAAAGGATAAAATTAATTTTGTTCTTACTTTTAATTTCAAAATAGTTCCCCCTTTAAATTTGTAATGTGCTATAAAGCATATGATATGATATTGGCACTACTGAGTTTAAATTGATGTGGTATAAACAATTATACGTGGAAATAGAACATTTTTCTACATTTTCCTTCAAAATTCTCAAAGTATAGACATTGATGAAATTTAAGATTTATGCAATTATTTTTCATATTTCAAAAATAATATTTAAATTTGCATAGTAAAATTCTCGACAAATAGGATAACTGGGAAAATATTGTTTTTATTTTGAAAAGAACACACAAATATAAAAGAAGAAGGGAATGGCAATTTGTTGTAGCTTGTAGAAAAATGTATAACGAAAATATAACGAAGAGAACCATAAATGATATTTTAATTAAGTTTCTTATGGGAAAATTAAAAAGAGGCTACGCCTCAAAATGAAATTTTTTAATCATTTTCAGGTTTAGCCTCCTTTTTATTGATACAATAAAATTTTCTATTTATGTTTATCTAAATTTTAAATTTAAGTATCATTTCATTCAATTTTTGTGCAAGGTCTGCTTGGCTTTGAGCTGTCAATGCTATATGGTTCATAGCTTCTGTAGTTTCATCAACACTTTCTTTAATTGTCTCAGTATTTTGAGATGATTTTTGTGTGGTTTCAGCCATGCTATCTACACCTTCGCTTACCTGGTTTATTGTAGCGTTAAGTTCTTCTGACATTGAGGCTATTTCCTCTGACATTTTACTTATAAAGCTAGAATCATTATAATATTGATTAACTGTATCTATAAAAAATTCAAATTGTGAATTTACATTTGTATTTATAAATTGTAATATTTCATTACTATGTCCAGATAGATTTTTAAATGCTGCTTGGACTTGTCCGACAGTACCTTGAATAGAGGTTACAGCTTGTGCTGACTGCCCTGCAAGTTTTCTGACCTCTTCTGCTACAACTGCAAAACCTTTTCCTTGTTCCCCGGCTCTGGCAGCCTCTATTGCAGCATTCAGTGCCAATAGATTTGTTTGTGCTGAAATACTAGCGATAGTCTCTGCCAAAACACTAATTTCACCTACTATTTTTCCATCTTCAATAGCTTTCAATATCTTTTCCTTCTGTTTCTCATAAACATTTTTAGATTCTTCTATAGAAGATTTTACTTTGACTTGTACATCATTAACTCTATCAATTGATTGGTTTGCATTATTACTTCCTTTCATAGCTTTGTCTGATAATTCATTTATACTTGCATCTACATCGTGTATTGATGTTGTTATTTTTTGAGCAGAAGCACTACTTTTCTCAACGTCATTTGCTATGTTTTTAATTGAATTATTCACATTTTCTGCATTTGATACAAGTTCCTCCACGGTTGCTGAAAGTTCTTCACTTGAAGCACTCATATCCTGCGAATTTTCTGTAATTACACCAATAAGATTTCTAACATTTTCTTGTGCCGTGTTTAATGCTATTGCAGTTTGAGCAAACTCGTCACTTCTTCTTAGATGTATAGGTGTGGAAAAATCAAATTCAGCAAGTTTTTCAGCCAAAGCTTTTATTTTTAATAAAGGTCTATTTATATCTATTGAAACAATAATACCTAGACCTATTGCTAGCAATACTCCTACTATAATTAATATAGTGGCAATTATATTGGCACTATCAGCTATGGAATCATCATTATTACAAACGCGCCTTGTTGAAATAAGACTATCCATAATAGTGTCATCTAACTCCATTTTCATATTACTTACTATTTCAGGTCCGTTTTTATATTGTTTTGCTGCTTCATCATAATTATTTGATTCAATAAATTTTAAAGTGCTTTCACTTAATGCAATATACTGCTTCTCTTCATTTAAATATTTTATCCATGAGGAACCGTTACTATAACCCCCCCTTAAATTTGCCATATTGTTAATATATTGTTCTAGTTGAGTTGTGTTCTTACGAATATCTACTTCTAAATTTGATGTTGCAGAATTGTCTTTTACATAAATTAACTGCAGAAAATCACTTTGAATCGTTGTTAAATAGGACTCACTACCATCGGACAAAAGAACACTCTGCAGTTCGAAGGAATACACGGAATCTGAATTACCAGATACAGTTTTTAACGATATTCCGGATATAGCACCTACTACTGCGATTAATAGAGAAACTAATACAAATGATAAAATTAATTTTGTTCTAACTTTTAATTTCAAAATATGACCCTCCTTCAATTTACAATTATACAATCATGCTATTTTATTACAAAAAGTGCACTATTTCTATATTCGTATATTATTCATAAATATTTACTAAAATAAAACAAATTTATACAAAATTCTTTCATATGGCTTAATTACAATATAAAGAAAATTAAAGCTTACATTTTTGTGGAAAAAATATAATAATATTAAATTTATATAATTAATTCTCTTAACAAATATGAAATTAAAATTATAAAACGTTAAATTTTGTAGAAAAAAACATACATAAATAAAGTATTTATGTATGTTTTTTATCAAAAAAATAAGAAAAAGGTGTATCAAAATGAAAATTTTTAATCATTTTGATACACCTCTTTTTCTTGTCAGAATAAAATTATTATTTAGATGGTATAAATGTTTTACAACATGTATCATCGCTAGTATGAGGATTTGTTCCCCTCATTGGGTTAACTTCTAAGGAATTAGCACTACAACAGCTGTCCTTCCAGTAATTACAGCAATCAACACTACATTTTACCTCCATTTTAGGTGAATTCATAATATTAGCCTTCTTTCTTTACTTTATATTTTTTACATGAATTAGTATGTGATTAAAAATAAATATAATACAATGAAGAATTTGAATCATATGATTATATATTGAATAAAATGAAATTTTTAACATAAAATTAACAAGAGATTAACAAGCATTTAAACTAAAATAAATTTCCATATAATATAATTGTTGTATAAACAAATAAATAATAGGATACATATGAAATTTAAATTAGTATACAAGTTCACATTTTAGGCATCTTCAAAATCTTCACTTGTTATTTTTTTTTAGATGCATTAGTACAGGGGGATTTAATTTGGATATTAGGTTAAAAGAAATTTCAATGAAATTTAGTAACACTACAGCAGTTGATAATATTGATGTTACTATAAAATCAGGTGAATTGGTTTCACTACTTGGACCGAGTGGATGTGGTAAGTCTACAACTCTATTTATGATAGCTGGGCTTAATAAACCTACAAAGGGTGAAATCTTATTTGGTGATGAGTGCATAACTAATAAAGAACCAGAGGATAGAGAGATAGGTATGGTATTTCAAAATTATGCTCTTTATCCACATATGACAGTACTAAAAAACATAATGTTTCCTCTAAAAATGAAAAAGGTATCAAAAGAAGAGGCAAGAAAAAGAGCAGAAAAAATAGCTGAAATTGTTCAAGTTGAGAAACTACTTGATAGAAAACCAAAGCAGCTTTCAGGAGGGCAACAACAGAGAGTTGCAATAGCTAGAGCACTGGTGAAAAATCCAAAGGTACTTCTTCTAGATGAACCTCTTTCAAATCTTGATGCAAGGCTTCGCATTGAAATGCGAGAGGAAATAAGGCAAATTCAGAAAAAAACTGGGGTTACTACAATATTTGTAACGCATGATCAGGAAGAAGCAATGAGCATATCAGATAACATCATAGTAATGAATTTAGGTAAAATTCAACAATATTCATCTGCGGGGGATTTGTATAATAGGCCTGAAAATATATTTGTAGCTCAATTTATTGGAAATCCTAAAATAAACACCATAGAAATTGATGAGATAAATGATAAAAAAATTGTTGTTGGCATAAGAGCTGAAGACATACATATTAATGACGGAACTTCTGTAATTAAAGGCACAGTAAGATATGTTGAAAGAATGGGAAGAGATATTCTAGTAAAGCTTAATTGTAATGGTAAGGATATATCTGCTTATGCTTCTAAGGAGGTAAAAGTGGATGTAAATGATGAAGTAAGTATTAGCATGGATAAGGGGAATATACATTGGTTTGAAAAAGAATCCCAAAAAAGAATAGAACCTGAAAAAGACTGGTTTGAAGCCTTGATGAAATCTTTTCAGGGGGGAACGAAATGAATAAAAAAATTACATTAAAGTCTTCCTTGAAAGCATATTTATACCTACTCCCAGCAGTTGCTGTAATAGGTGTATTTGTAATTTATCCTCTTATAAAGTCCTTTTTCATGAGCTTTTATGTTAAATATGATTATTTTAAAGATAAGGTATATGTATATGGAATAGACAATTACAAAACTGTGCTGAGTGATCCTGTGTTTTGGCATGCTATGAGAAATACAATGATATTTGTTATAGGAGTAGTGCCTATTTCAATTATAATTTCAATACTAATAGCTCTTATGCTTAACAGTAAGATTAAATTTGGAGGATTATTCAGGACATGCTTTTTTATGCCCTATGTTACCTCATTAGTGGCAGTTTCAATAGTATGGAGATGGATATATCACAAGGATTATGGAATACTAAACTATTTTTTGGGGATTTTTGGAGTGCATCCTATAGCGTGGCTTGATAATCCTGATGTATCAATGATTGCTTTAATAATTCTTTCTATTTGGAAAAACATAGGATATAATGTTATTATTTTTCTTGCAGGACTTCAGACCATTGACAAGCAGTATGAGTTAGCTGCACAAATTGACGGTGCACATTATTTTAAGAGGGTATGGAACATTGTAATACCACTTTTATCACCAACTACATTCTTTGTAGCTATAGTTTCTGTAATAGGTTCTTTTAAAATATTTGATGAAGTATATGCACTGTTCAATTCTGGTGGTGGTATGGCAGGTCCATCTGACAGCGCTTTAACAGTTGTATTCTACATATTTAGAAAATTCTATGGTGAATGGAACTTTGGAGTTGCATCGGCTGCGTCCTTTATATTGTTCTTAGTAATTATGGTCTTTACTGTAGCTCAATTTTGTTATGCTAGGAAGAGAGGTTGATACAAATGGATAAGAAACTGAAGAAAGGCATATCAACTTGTATATTGTATCTGCTTTTGATAATAGGAAGTATTATTATGATTCTTCCGTTTTATTGGATGATTGCTACATCACTTAAAACTTCCTCAGAGGTTTTAAAAATGCCACCTATGTGGATACCAACCAGTTGGAAATGGAGCAATTTTGCAGAAGCATGGAAAGCCGCACCTTTTGCAAGATATTTTCTAAATACTGTTATAGTAACAGTTTTTAGTACACTGGGAGAACTTGTAACTAGTATATTAGCAGCATATGCATTTTATAGATTGGAGTTTTACGGGAAAAAAGTTATTTTTTCAATATTATTAGGAACAATGATGATTCCTGGAGAAATGCTTTTGATGTCAAATTTTGTTACTCTTACACAACTAGGATGGATCAATACGTATCAGGCACTCATTGTGCCGTGGACTGCAAGTGCATTTTCAATATTTATGTTTAGGCAATATTTTTCAACTATAGGTGACGAACTTTACTACGCAGCAAGAATAGATGGAAGTAAAGATTTTGGCTATCTAATTAATATAATCCTTCCAATGTCTAAACCTATGATAATAACTATAGTGATAATAAAAGCAATTGGTAGTTGGAATTCCTTCATGTGGCCTCTTGTAGTTACAAATTCAGAAAACATGAGAACTCTTTCAGTAGGACTTACAGCCTTTATAACAGATACAGGAACAAACTATCAACTGCTTATGGCAGCGTCAACCTTTATTATTCTACCAATGATAATTGTATTTTTAGTAATGCAGAAATATATAATTGAAGGAATTTCTCATGCAGGTATAAAAGGTTAATAAAAAAACTTTAAGGAGATGGAAAATTTGAAATTAAAAAGATTGATTGGATTATCAATGGCAGCAGTTTTATTAATTGGGATGACAGGTTGTGGAGGTAGCAAAACCTCAGACAATAGCAGTTTATCAACAAGTAGTTTAGCACAAGTAAAAATAGATAAACCTGTTACTATAGAATTTTGGCATGCTATGACAGGACCTACAGAAAAGGAACTTCAAAAATTAGCAGACGATTTCCATAAAAAGAATCCTAATATAACAGTTAAACTTGTAGGACAAGGGGACTATACTACGCTGTCGCAAAAACTGATGGCAGCTGCAAAGGCAAGAACATCACCGGTAATGGCTCAAGCTTATTCAAATTGGATGTCCGATTATATTAGCAGTGATTTGTTAGAAAATCTTACACCATACTATAATGATGAAAAAATAGGAATAAAGAATAAAAATGATATAGTAAAATCCTTTTTAGATGACAATACTTTTAATGGCAAGCTTTATGGAGTTCCGTTTAATAAAAGTACAGAAGTTTTAATTTATAACAAGGATTATCTTGATAAAGTTGGTGCAAAAGTACCACAAACTTGGGATGAATTGAAAGAGGTAGCAAAGGAGACTACAACGACTATAAATGGTAAAAAGGTAATAGGTTTAGGTTTTGAAAATTCAGTTACAGGAGACTTGGCTACGTATGTAAAACAAGCAGGTGGTGAGTACGTTACTGACAAAGGACAGGTAAAATTTAATTCTAAAGCAGGGAAAAAGGCACTTCAATTTTTAACCGATATGCTAGTTACGGATAAAACTGCAAGACTTGCAGGAGAGGACAATTTCATGTCGACCCCATTTGGTCGTGGAGATGTTGCAATGTATATTGGTTCATCAGCAGGGGTATCCTATATTAATGATGCTGTTAAGGGAAAGTTTAATTGGTCTACTGCGGTTTTACCTAAAGATGAAGACGCTGCTTCATCATTCCAAGGTACAAATGTTGTTATTTTTAAGAATGCTACAGCTGAAGAGAAAGTTGCAGCTTGGGAATTTGGAAAGTTCTTGGCTTCAGATCAGGAAACAGCTGAGTGGGCTGAAAAGACAGGATATGTGCCTGTTACACAATCAGCATTAAAGTCAGAGGAATGGGAATCATATATTAAAAAGAATCCTGATCAACAAGCAGCTGTAGATCAATTTGATAATGGTTTCATTGATCCTCATTTGAATGGATACACTAAGCTTCGTACAGATGTATCAACGGTATTTAATGATGTATTAATTGGAAAGAAAAGTGTAAGTGATGGACTTAACGATGCTGAGAAGGCTGCAAAACAAGATTTGGAGCAGCAGTAGGTATAAAATTGCATTAGGAGGAACTTCATGGAAAATAAAACTGAAATAAAATTCTATTCTGGCACAAGAACTATAGGTGGAACGGTTGTCAGTGTAGAATATGGGGAAGAAAGAATAATACTTGATTTTGGAAGAGAATATAAGCAGATAGGAGTTATAGTAGATAGTGCTAATGAAAAGATAAGTAATTATGTGGAGAGTTATCTTAGATTAGGGTTACTTCCTAAAATAGATGAATTCTATTCGGAAAAAAACATACCTGATAAAATGAAAATTATGCCGCTAGAAAAGTCTAGCAAAAGAACAACAGTTTTTATATCTCATCTTCACTTAGATCATATGCAGAATATTGGACTCATTGATGAGAAAATATCTGTATATATGTCAGAAGAAAGCTTGAAACTTTATGAGGTGCTAGAAAAGGTGGGGGAAGCTGTAATAGGAAGCAGGGAATACAGCTCCATAGGCTACAATGAAACAGTGAAATTTGGTGAGGTAAGGGTTACTGCATTAAGAGTTGAACATGATGTAATGGGAGCTTGCGCTTATCTTGTGGAAACACCAGATGTTAAGATATTATATTCAGGTGACTTAAGGCTTACTGGGCTTCATCCGGAATGGACCATTGATATGGCTAACAAAGCATCAAAGCTTGGAACTAATATTTTAATTCTTGAATCTACTACAATAGGAGAAGAAATAAATGAAAATTATATTAATAAAAACACAAATGCCTCCAGTGGAGAAAAAGATTTAGTGAATAGAATAATTGCAGAACTTATCCAAAAATCCGGAATTGGATTATTTAACATTTATCATAGAAATGTGGATAGAATAAAAGAGTTTTATGAGGCAGCTAAGAAATGCAGAAGGACATTGGTGCTGGAATTGCCAACCGCATATATTGCAAAAACGGTGCTAGGATTAGAGGATTTTTATATTATTGAAGAGGAAAATTTGGATGAGAGTAAATTAGATAAAGAGGTTATTGAGTTTTATACTAATTCAGCTAAGATATCATTAAAAGATATAAATGAAGAAAGCTCTGAATACCTTATGCAGAACAGCTTTCATAACCTAGTACGAATGCTTCATATAAATACTGACAATGGCATTTATATACACTCTAATGGAACGCCATTAGGAGATTACGATGCTAATTACAATGCTATGAAGGAATTTCTAAATAAGTTACAGATACAATACAAATATATAGGAGCTACTGGTCATGCAAATCCTGAGGATTTAAGATATATTGCTGAAAAAATAAATCCTGATTGTTTCATACCTGTACACGGATTTTATCCTGAAAATTGCCATATAAATTGTGGAATAAGATTTCTTCCAGAGGAAGGAAAGACATATAATTTTAATGGAAAGAGCAAAAATATATATTGCTAAAAGTCCAAATGTGATATACAATGGAAATATAAAGAATAATTGGCTGAGAGAAGAGAGCCGCATTAAATCTGGAGAGTAATATCTCTGTTTTGATGCGGTTTATTTTATCTCTATGTAAAACGTTTTCAAAATAACCTAAAGGGGGATTTAGCAATGTCAAAGTATATCATGTCATTAGACCAAGGTACAACAAGTTCAAGAGCAATTCTTTTCAATAAGAAAGGTGAAATTGTAAGTGTGGCACAAAAGGAATTTAAACAAATTTATCCAAATGCAGGTTGGGTAGAACATGATCCAATGGAAATATGGTCAACTCAATTTAGTGTTGCAGCAGAGGCAATGGCAAGAGTTAGTGCTGAAGCTTCAGATGTAGCAGCTATAGGTATTACAAATCAGAGAGAAACTACTGTGGTTTGGGATAAAAGAACAGGAGTACCTGTTTATAATGCTATAGTATGGCAGTGTAGAAGAACTGCTGCTACTTGTGATGAATTAAAGGCTAAAGGCTTTGACACTGTTATCACAGAAAAAACAGGTCTTATACTAGATGCTTATTTCTCAGGAACAAAGATTAAATGGATTCTTGACAATGTGCCAGGTGCTAGAGAAGAAGCTGAGAAAGGTAATTTATTATTTGGAAATATTGATACATGGCTTATTTGGCAATTAACTAAAGGTAAGGTTTATGTAACCGACTACACTAATGCTTCAAGAACAATGTTATTTAACATATTTGATTTGAAATGGGACGAAGATATTTTAAAAGAATTAAATATACCAGCATCAATGCTTCCAGAAGTTAAACCATCAAGCTATGTATATGGACAAACAGATGCAGCTTTATTCGGAGCTCCAATAGATATAGCAGGAGTTGCAGGAGACCAACAGGCTGCCCTATTTGGACAAACCTGCTACCAGCCAGGAACTGCAAAAAATACTTATGGAACAGGCTGCTTTTTGCTAATGAATACTGGAGAAAAACCTGTTAAATCTAATAATGGATTGCTTACAACTATAGCTTGGGGTATTGATGGCAAAGTTGAATATGCTCTTGAAGGAAGTGTATTTATGGCTGGTGCATCTATACAATGGCTAAGAGATGAGTTAAGAATGATAAAAAGTGCAGCTGATTCTGAAGAATATGCTACAGCGGTTGAAGATACTAATGGAGTTTATGTAGTTCCAGCTTTTGTAGGTCTAGGAGCTCCATATTGGGATCAGTACGCAAGAGGAACAATTGTAGGTCTTACTAGAGGTGCTAAGAAGGAGCATTTAATAAGAGCTACTCTTGAATCACTAGCATATCAGGTATATGACGTATTAAAAGCTATGCAGGAGGATTCTGGAATCACATTGAAAGCATTAAAAGTTGATGGAGGCGCATGTGCAAATAATTTCTTAATGCAGTTTCAGTCAGATGTGCTTGGAGTAAGAGTTGATAGACCACAAGTTATAGAAACTACAGCTTTAGGTGCAGCATACCTTGCAGGACTTGCAGTTGGGTACTGGACAAGCAAAGAAGAAGTTTCTGAGAATTGGGCTATATCAAGAACATTTAAGCCAGAAATGGGAGAAGAAAAGAAAAAGGATTTACTTGAGGGTTGGCATGAAGCAGTTGGAAGATCTTTAGGTTGGGTAAAAAAATAATATTGAAAGGTAGGGGAAGAGAATGTCACACTTTTTAGCTGAACTTATAGGTACTATGATATTAGTTATTCTAGGTGATGGTGTTGTAGCAAATGTACTTCTGAATAAAACTAAAGGTCAGAATTCAGGTTTAATAATTATTGCTTCTGGTTGGGCTTTTGCAGTTTTCATTCCTGCAGTTATATTTGGACATATAAGTGGAGCTCACTTCAATCCTGCATTGACTATTGCACTTGCAGCCATAGGAAAGTTTTCGTGGTCTGAAGTTCCAGTTTATTTAGCTGGCCAGTTCATTGGTGCTTTTCTTGGAGCCGTTGTAGTATGGATTCACTATTTACCTCACTGGGAAGTTACTGAAGATAAAGCCACAAAGTTAGCGGTATTCTCTACTGGCCCAGCAATAAGAAATACATTTGCAAATTTTGCATCTGAATTTATAGGAACATTTATACTTGTTTTTGGAATTTTAGGTATAGGTCAGGCTAAGATGGTAGATGGCTTAGGAACATTGGCTGTAGGTTTTCTAATCTGGGTAATAGGTGTTTCTCTAGGTGGCACTACTGGATATGCTATAAACCCAGCAAGAGACTTAGGACCACGTATAGCTCATTTTGTTTTACCTATAGCAGGCAAAGGTGATTCAGACTGGAGTTATGCATGGATTCCAGTAGTTGCACCAATATTAGGTGGACTAGTTGGAGCATTGTTTTTTTCAGCTATATTCTAAGTTTTGGGACATGTAGTAAAGAAATTTAGTAAAATATTCAAAACATAATGGCTTTCTAAGACAGTATGTGATATAATTTTAATATAATATTCTTTTAATTAACATTTAAAAGGCAGAGATATGAGAGCCATGATGTTAAGGATGCTTATTTAAGCTCCTTTGTCATGGCTCTTTTTATTTTTTAGGAGGAGGGATACCATGTTTGATATAACAATTATTGGTGCAGGAGTTGTAGGAAGTTCAATTGCTAGGGAACTATCAAAATATGATTTGAAAGTCTGTGTGGTAGAGAAGCATTCAGATGTAGCGGAGGGTACTTCAAAGGCTAACAGTGCTATTATACATGCAGGTCACGATGCTAAAACAGGAACTTTAAAATGCAAACTCAATGTAAAAGGAAATGCTATGTTTGACAAATTGTCAGAGGAGTTGGATTTCCCATTTAAGAGAAATGGTTCACTGGTATTATGCTTTGATGAAAACGATATGGACAAACTTCTAGAGCTAAAGGAAAGAGGTCATAAAAATGGGGTTCAAGAAATACAAGTATTAAGTAGAAAAGAACTTCTAGAATTAGAACCAAATTTATCAGAGGGAGTATTTTCAGCTTTATTTATGCCAAGTGGTGGAATTGTATGTCCTTACGAAATGACTATAGCTTTAGCAGAAAATGCATACGTTAACGGAGTAGAATTCAAGTTTGACACGGAAGTTAAGGACATTGTGAAAAATGAGGGTTCATTTATTATAAAGAGTAATAATGGTGACATAGAAACAAAGTTGATAATAAATGCAGCTGGTTTGTTTTCGGATGAAATAAATAATATGGTAAGTTCAAATAAAATAGAAATAGTGCCAAGAAAAGGGGAATACTGCTTGTTCGATAAGTCAGTAGGAAACATGCTTTCAAGAACAGCCTTTCATCTGCCAACAAAAATGGGCAAAGGAATACTTGTGACTCCAACTGTGGATGGTAACCTTTTAATTGGACCTAATGCAGTTGATTTAGAGGATAAAAATGAAATCACTACAACTCAGGAAGGAATAGATGAAGTTTTAAGTAAGGCAGGGTTAACTTTATCACAGGTTCCAGTGAGACAGGTGATAACATCATTCTCGGGTCTTAGAGCACATTCAACTTCAAATGATTTTATAATTGGAGAAGCTGATGACGTTAAAAACTTCATCAATGTAGCTGGTATTGAATCTCCTGGCTTATCAAGTGCTCCAGCTATAGCAGAAATGGTAGAGGAAATAGTGGTGGAAAAATTGGAACCTAAGAAAAATGAAAAATTTAATCCAATAAGGAAAGGTATTCCAAAATTTAGAGAAATGAATAATGAAGAGAGAAAAGAACTTATAGCTAAGGATTCCTCTTATGGAAAGATAGTTTGTAGATGTGAGACTGTTACTGAAGGTGAAATAGTTAATGCAATAAGAAGACCACTTGGAGCAAAGACCTTAGACGGAGTTAAGAGAAGAACAAGAGCAGGCATGGGTAGATGCCAATCAGGATTCTGTTCAACAAGGATAGTTGAAATATTAGCGAGAGAATTAGATGTACTACCTACTGAAATAACCAAGTTTGGCGGAAGTTCAAAGGTATTAGTAGGAAAAAATAAGAGGATTTAATCTAGGCTTATTTGTAATAGAGGAGGTTTTTATAATGGAGTGTTATGATGTAGTGATAATTGGCGGGGGACCAGCAGGCCTTGCAGCAGCAATAAAAGCAAGAGAAGAAGGAATTGAAAATATAATTATATTGGAAAGGGACAAAGTGCTTGGAGGCATACTTAATCAGTGTATTCACAATGGTTTTGGACTTCATACCTTCAAAGAAGAACTGACGGGACCAGAATATGCAGGAAGGTTCATTGATAAAGTAGATGAAATGGGTATACCCTATAAATTAAATACAATGGTGCTAGATATAAATAAAGATAAAGAAATAACAGCAGTAAACGAAGTAGATGGAATAATTGAAATTCAGGCAAAGGCTGTTATTCTTGCAATGGGCTGTAGAGAAAGACCAAGGGGAGCAATAAATATACCTGGAAGTAGATGTTCAGGTATATATACAGCTGGTACAGCACAAAAGTTTGTTAATGTTGAAGGATATATGCCAGGAAAAGAAGTAGTTATACTTGGTTCAGGAGACATTGGACTTATTATGGCAAGAAGAATGACATTAGAAGGTGCTAAAGTTAAAGGTGTAATAGAATTAATGCCATATTCTGGAGGACTTAAAAGAAACATAGTACAGTGTCTTGATGACTTTGGTATACCACTTAAATTATCTCACACAATAACAAACATAAAAGGTAAGGATAGAATTGAAGGAGTTACAGTAGCAAAAGTTGATGAAAATAGAAAACCTATACCAGGCACAGAAGAATATATACCATGTGACACTTTGCTTCTCTCAGTAGGGTTATTGCCAGAGAACGAGCTATCAAGGAAATCAGATGTAATATTATCTTCAATAACTGGAGGACCTGAAGTAAATGAGAGTCTTCAAACTAATATTGAAGGAATATTTTCCTGTGGTAACGTTCTTCATGTACATGATTTAGTTGATTACGTTACAATGGAAAGCTACAATGCAGGTAAAAATGCAGCAGAATACGTAAAAGGTAAAAATTTTAATAATAATGGAATAGAAGTTGTAGCGGTGCAGGGAGTAAGATATACAGTTCCTAAGTACATTAATCCTAGTAATGTGGAAAGTCCAGTAGAATTAAGATTTAGAGTAGGGGATGTATACAAAGATAGCTTTGTATCAGTCTATTTTGATGATGAAAGAGAAATGCATTTGAAGAAAAGAATACTTGCTCCAGGAGAAATGGAAACAGTGAAGATAACTAAAGAAATGCTGGAAAAATATCCAAAATGCAATAGAATCACTGTAAAGATAGAGGAGGTATAGTATTATGAAGGAAGTAAGAGAGTTAGTGTGCATAGGATGTCCAATAGGATGTCAGATGCAGGTAGAGCTTGATGATAAAACAGTTGTAAAAGTTACAGGGAATACTTGTAAAAGAGGAGAAGTGTACGCTGAAAAAGAATGTACTAATCCTACTAGAATAATAACTTCATCCGTAGAAGTTGAGGGTGGGGAAATTAATGTAGTTCCAGTAAAAACTCAAAAGGATATCCCAAAAGATAAAATTTTTCAATGTATTGAACGCCTAAAAGGTGTAAAGGTAAAGGCGCCTATAAAAACTGGGGATATAATAATAAAGAATATTTTGAACACTGGAGTAGATGTTATCGCTAGTAGAAGTGTAGCGGTAAGAAGTTAAGAGGTAATGTTGATTTTACGTAGCAAAGCTACGTAAAATCAAAAATTAAATTATTAGTTTTTCTGAACATAGTGAAGAAAAACATCCTTAACTTTCAACTTTCAATTCTCATCTTTCAACTTTCCTACTTTGAGCCCCCCATCTTGTTGAAGATACCTTATAGGAATGCTATACTATATTTATAGTATTTATTATTGGAAGGAGATTGCTAGTGATTAATATGAATAACTTAAGCGAAATGTTGATAGAAAACCCTGTTATTGCAGCAGTAAGAAATGATGAAGATTTGGAAAACGTTTTAACTAGTAGGGCACAGATAGTGTTTATACTTTATGGCAATATATTAAATATAGGTGATGTATGTGTTAAACTTAAGAATGTGGACAAGACTATATTCGTGCACGCAGATATGATTGATGGACTTAGGGGAGATATGGCAGGTATGCAATTTATTAAAAAGTATGCGGAGCCAGATGGGATAATAACTACCAAAGTGAACTGTATAAAATATGCAAAGAGATTAGGACTTAAGACTATACTAAGAATATTTATAATAGATTCTCTTTCAATAAAAACAGGAGTAAAAAATATAACTGAAACACAACCAAATGCTGTAGAAGTTATGCCTGGTGTTGCTAGTAAAGCACTTGAAAAAATGAAACATGAAACCAATGTTCCTATTATTGCTGGAGGACTTGTAGATAAAAAGAAAGAGGTAATGGATGCTCTTTCTGCTGGAGCCACAGCAGTATCCACTACAGCTAAAGAAATTTGGGAGATGTAATTAAGGGATAAAAAAATAACTAGCGTATTGACTAGTTATTTTTTATTATTTACCAATATTTAAAACTATTTTATAATTAATAGCATTCTCATATTGCGAATCTGTTATATAATTATTTTCTTTCATTTTTTCTAATATTAAATTTCTTCGCTGTAGAGTATTGTTAAGATGCTTTATTGGATCATAATATTCAGGATCATTAGGTATAGCAACTAATAAGCATAATTGTGAAAGGTTTAATTGCCTACAGTCTTTATCAAAATATTTTTTAGAAGCAGAATTAATGCCATAAGCACCATTACTGAAATTAATATCATTAATATAAAACTCTAATATTTGATCTTTTGTAAATTTTTGTTCCAGTTTAATAGCAATGAACATTTCTTCTAGTTTTCTTTCATAGTTTTTATCAAAATTCAGGAATACGTTTCTCGATAATTGCTGGGTAATAGTGCTACCACCTTGAGTTATTTTACCTCCATTAGCAAAAAATGAATCTATTGATCTAAAAACCGCTTCAATACTTACTCCTCCATGTTTATAAAAATCCCTATCTTCAATAGAAATAAAAGCATTTTTTACATCTAGAGGAATTTGTGCACTTTGCAAATAGGATGAGTTCCCATTGTTTAAAGAAATTTCTTTGTTTTTAAAAGTATCTACCGAGCAATTATTTACTTGTATAGTTGCATCTTTATATAAAGATGTAACAGTTGGCCAATATTTAATATAAATAAATCCACTAAAAATAATAAGCAATGATAAGATACTTAAAAATATATGTTTTATTAGTTTATTGACCTTATTTTTTTTCTTTCTCATTTAAGATATCCTTTCTTAAGACCCAACTGAACACATAAGATATTATACATCCCTCTTACACAATTTACTATATATAAATTGTGAAATATAAGGGAAACTATTATAAAAGGCATCTTCAAAAAAAATAATAAGTCCACCTAGCACTGGCGAATATCTCCTACAATCAAATGATTAGAGAAATTTCTTAAATATTAACAAACTAAGAATATTATTCTCACAATATTTATTTTTATAAAATTTATCCGATGATTAAGTAAATTGAATTTTAAAAGGAGGAGATTTCTATGTCAAGTTCTATTTCATCTTTACAACAATATCAAATTTCATCTATGACCAGTCAATATGAAACATTATTTGGTTCTTCAACATCATCAGATCCAATTTCACAAAGCATAGAGCAAGCAATAAGTCCTAGTACTTTAAATAGTGCAGCAGAACAAGCTATGCAAACTAATAATACAAATGCTCAAGTAGCAACAGAACAAGCTAGTGCTTTAGCACAGTTTAGTAGTGATGCCAATAGTTTATATCAATATGCAAGTCAACTACAAACAACTACTGATGCTTCAAATGCTAATGTTACTTTAAGTACAGATAGTCCGGTAAATAGTGATAGTATAACTAATTTTGTAAATGCCTATAATAATATGATTAGCTTTACTAATCAGAATCAGCAGTATATAAATTCATCTGTAATGAATAATTTATCTAGCAGTTACAGTAATGTAGCTTCAGAGTTACAGTCTGTAGGTATTACACAAAATAGCGATGGTACATTAAGTATAGATCAAGATACTTTAAATGATGCATTACAGAATAACGCATCAACAGTACAATCAGCGTTTAGTGGTTTTGATGGAATAGCTGTAACAGCAGGTAACGATGCTCAAGATATTACACAAAGTTCTTTATCCAACTATGCCACCCAAGTAAGTAATACAAGTTCAAGTTCATCTAGTTCTGAATTATATAATAATTTTGCTGAATTACAACAAGATAATGAATGGTTATCATTGATAAATTCATTTGCATAAATTATAAAAGAGTAGTAACTATTAATTTAGTTACTACTCTTTTATAATTTAGTGATAATCTTGTAATGAAAAACTTGAAAAATCTAAGCCAATGTTCCTCTTAATTCTAAGAAATCTTAATTAGTAAAAATTGAATTATTGAACCAATCAAGATCTATTGCGCCTGTAACGCCGTTTAGTGTTCCTGTATCGGTGTACTGCCAACTGAAAGTAGGATATTGGGAAGGCTGTGCTCCATAATTTGCAAGCCATATTGGCACATTAAAGTTGCTGCCAGAAAGATAATCATTATAGAAATTCGCCCCTGAATAAATCCCTATTTTGTACCCTTTTGACTGCACATATTTAATAAACTCGTCAGTGAAAGCTACAGCCTGTTGTTTATTCCAAACGGTCTCATCTTCTATATCTAGCCAAAGTACAGTGTCAGAATGAAGTCCCTTAACTTCATCTAAAAAGTGTTGTGCTTGCACATCTGGCTGATTATCATTATCTGCAAAATGATAATATCCAACTTTAAAACCATACTGTGTTAAAGTTGTTGCTCTATATTGAAGTAAAGAGTCAGTATAATCTAATCCCTGAGTTGCTTTCTGAATTACAACTTGCACTCCATCAGCTTTAAGCTCTTGGTAATTTGATATATCATCGTCCTCAAAAACATCTGCTCCTTTGTATATTGTTATATCACCTATAATTACAGATACACTGTTGGTTACTACTTGTCCGCTATTTCCTATGCTATTTATAGTTATCATATGAGTCCCACTTGTTAGTGTAGAAACATTTAAATTATAATTAAACCCGCTGTTTTGAGAGTTATAGTATGGATATAAATTTGCTACATCGGATCTTGCTATGCCTAAAGTAGCTGTTCCTACCTGTGTTCCATCTACAAGAACATCAACTTCTTTGATACCTGTTACATCTAAAGACCATCCTGTTACATTAATACTGCTTTTTATATTTTGCCATATTTGTGGTGAATCTACTGTCAAAATAGAAACGGGTCTTGATATACTAGTGCTTGAGGAACTTACAGCTCCGTTATTACCAATAGCCTGAACTGTTAAAGTATGACTACCTCCACATAAAGCAGACATATCTAAAGTATAGTGATAACCGCTTGCACTATTTAGATATTGAGGGTAAGCTTCAGCAACGTCTGCTCTTGTATCTCCGAGAGTTGCAGTCCCCACTTTATTGTTATCTACTAATACATCTACTTCTTTAACTCCAGATGGATTTAATGCCCATCCTACTACTGTTGTACTACTACTGTTAACTGTACTATTTTGTGTATCTATATCTGTAATAGCTGGTAAACTACTTAAAACACCTTTATTTATTGACACATCTTTAGAAACAGTATCTCCATTAACTCCAATAAATTTTAAAGTTATTTTATGAGTTCCATTTGATAAGGAAGATATATTTAATGAAGTAGAGAATCCGCTGGTTGCACTGTTTTTATAACCAGAAAATACTTTAGCAACATCTGTTCTTGACTGACCTATTGAAGCATTTTGAACGAAAATTCCATCAACATAAACCTGTACCTGAGATATGCCTGATGGATCTATTGCCCATCCGTCTATTGTTATACTATTTGTATTTAATGAATACGTTTGATTCTGTATTGGTGTATCTACATTATAGATTAATCCTCCAACGATAAACTGCTTTACCTGTGTAGAAGTAGATCCATTATTGCCTGTGCTCACAACCTTTATAGTGTGATTTCCGCTTAAAAGCTTGCTTCCATTTAAAATATATCTATATCCACTAGTACCTGCCCCTGTATAATTTTTATATACATTTTGAACATCTGGTCTCGATTCACCAGTAGAAGCTTGTCCTTCAAAAATATTATCGCAGTAAATCTGAACTGATTTTATACCTGAAGGGTTAAGAGCCCAGCCTGCTACAAGTATGCTTGTACTATTATAGGATACAGTAGATGTTGGCACATCTATATCTGTTATTGGCTGAAGATTTTGTTGTGCCGTTGCTGCATAAGAAATTGTGCTATTAGTTAATACAAATTGTAGGACAGCTAAAATTAATATTGTAGTTAAAATTCTTCTTTTTTTTGCACTGATCATTTCACTTCACCTTTTTCGATTTAAATTTTCCTAATTCACTATATTTTTCTGTATTATAACATATTATAGGCACAATTAAATAAAGTTTATATTAATTTAACAATGTTAATATTTTCCCAAACATAAAGTGTTTAATCTATTTTTTTATATGCCTTAAATACTTTCCTTTGGTTAAACGTTTACGAATAGTAACCAAAAATAAAAAGACTTCTGAAAAGAAGTCCTTACTTACAATTATTTATTTTGTGTAATCTTTTTTAGTTAAAGAGGGACTGTTTATAACGATTAAAAAAACAGCCCCTGGTTTAATATGTATTAAACGAAATGTGAAATTAAAACTAATCCTCCAACTATCCAACAGTAAAAAGAAAACGGACGCATAGCATTAACTTCTTTTTTATTAAACCAACGCATTAGTATATTAACACTTATTAATGCACATATACCTGCTGCGATTCCTCCAATAATAGCTGAATGCAGCAATGGTCTATTAGCAGCCTTAAAGAGTTTTGGAATTTCAAGTACTGATGCACCTGCTATAATAGGAGTAGCTAGAAGCATTGAAAACCTAGCAGATTCTTCATGTTCAAGTCCCATCCAGAAACCAGCTGTCATACTAGAACCTGATCTTGAAAAGCCAGGGATAAGTCCCAAGGATTGAAATAATCCTATTATTGCGGCTTGACCATAACTTAAATCTTCTATGGATTTTTTTCCTCTTGAAGTAGCACTTTCGCCTACAAATAATATAAAACCATTCAAAATTAAAAATATAGAAGCAGCAAGAGCACTGCCAAACAATGATGTTAATTTTGAATTAAAAATAAACCCTATTATTGCTGCTGGGATTGTTCCAACTATAATTAATAATAATAACTTTTTAGAGCTTTTACTGTTAAAAATAGATGTTATTACACCTTTCCAATCTTTCCAAAAGAAAATAAATAGGGCTATAGATGTGCCTAAGTGCATCATAACTACAAATGGAAGAAAATTTTCGTTTAAAAATGTAGGACTAAGATGCCACCTAAGAATATAGGGAGCAAGTACTGCGTGACCAGCACTACTAATAGGAAATAATTCCGTTATTCCCTGAACAATTGCTAATATTAAAGTTTGTAAAATCGTCATTAATAAACCACCTTTCTAAGTGCGTATGAATTAATTATATTTAATTGGAGGTATAAATTCAATATTATTATTTAAATGTTGTAATTTTAATGGAAAATTAACATTTAAAATGTATACCAATTTCATGTATCACGTGGTAAAATACATAAGAAGATAGTTGAAATATATAACAAAGGAGTGGCGATAAGTGGAAAATAATGAAATGTGTAATAATAAAGAAAGTTTAGTGAAAAAAATCTTAGATAATGATCAGGATTTAGAAAGATGCAATATTGATGAAGAACTGATTCATGAACTTATTAGTGGAAAGGTTTCGAGAAATATTAATGAGTCTAATGAGGATAACGCAACACTTGGTCAAAGAACTGCAGACAAAATTGCTGCTTTTGGAGGAAGTTGGCCTTTCATAATAATTTTTGGCGTAATATTATTCGGTTGGATTATAATAAACACCATTATTTTATTAAATAAAGCATTCGATCCGTATCCTTTTGTGTTTTTGAATTTAGTGTTATCATGTCTTGCTGCGGTACAAGCCCCTGTAATAATGATGTCACAAAATCGACAGACTGAAAAAGATAGATTAACTGCTTCTAATGATTATC
>Ga0255360_1000044_pt1 | contig 36987 bp, 41 predicted proteins | sample GFST50metaG_FD_186004 | JGI IMG/M metagenome (GOLD analysis project Ga0255360, IMG submission 186004) | Peat soil microbial communities from Stordalen Mire, Sweden - G.F.S.T50 | ecosystem: Environmental > Terrestrial > Soil > Wetlands > Peat | place: Sweden: Norrbotten County, Stordalen Mire... | reverse complement strand
AGGAGTTTTTAACTTATCAATAAAATGACTATTTAAAATGCATTTAACTACTAGCTAATTATTAAAGTTATAGCTATAATTTGACTTAGAAATGCAGTTTTCAAAAGCTAAATTTTGACGTCCTACACAATACCAAGTACACCAAATTTTTGTTGTATTTCTTTAGAATAATAAATATGGGGTGTAGCCAACATTTCCGGATTAACTATACTAAGAAAAGAGATAGAACTCATAGTAAACTATGAATCCTCTATCTCTATTTTTTATACTTTGTTTAACTAAAAACTATATGCATAAAAAATAGTATTTGTAGAACACTAGGTATAGAAGATTAGTGGTGAATGAGAGTGTGAATAGGAATGAGGGGTGCGGCAACGATTCGTGTAAAAAAGACCTCCTAGAATATTACTATAGTAATTAATGCTAAAGATTAACACCAGTTAATATATAACCAGGTGTAAGGTATAAACAAAAAAGGCAGTAATGCCTTTTTTAGTTGATGAACAATATAAGAATATTATTCGTTATTTCAAATGATATTTAATTAGTATTCATCCACTCACTTTTTAAAATTGAGTAAACTGCTAAACTGCAAAATCTATTATTTCTAAATTGAACATCTCTCAATGTACCCTCAAAAGTCATTTTACATTTTTTCATTACTTCTCCAGAGGCTATATTTTTAATATCGTGTTTTGCACAAATTCTATTTATTCCAATTTCTTCGAATAGATAATTTATTATACTTTGAAAAGCCTCTGTTGTAATACCCTTATTCCAATATTTACTTCCAATACAATAACCTATCTCACAAGATTTATTAGTATTTTCCAACTTAATAACCGATATATTTCCAATCACCTCATTGGTTTCTTTTAATTCAATTACCCAGTTATAAACACTACTATCCTCATAATTTGATATCCATAAATTTACAATATCTTCTGAATCTTTAATATCATTATGTGTTTGCCAAGACAAATATTTTGTTACATTTGGGTCACTTCCCCAATTATTAAACATATTCTCAGAGTCAGTTATTTTGAATTTCCTTAAAATTAATCTATTTGTTTCAATAAGTTTTGTCCCTATATGATTCATAATTTCACCCCAATATTTTTAATTATTTAATGAATAATAAAATACGATTCCGACTTAACTTTTAAGAATATTATACCATCAAATACTATTTTTACAAACCTATAACCGTCACAATAAGTAGACCTCTTGTATTGACATAAATTTCATAATGGCATATTATAATGTTAAGTTACTAAACATATGGGGGTATAATATATTGTCTAAAAAATTAACTACTGAAACTATGATACACAAATTTGAAAAAGTTATGAATAAATACAATAAATCAGAAAAAAAACCAAGATATTATGGAACAACAGACTTATTATATAGGGCTGAGGTTCATACAATTGACGCTATAGGTAGAAATAATAAAATAAATGTTACTGAATTAGCTGCGTATTTAGGAATCACTAAAGGTGCTGTTTCTCAAATGGTAGACAAATTAATAAAAAAGGATATGGTAAATAAAAAAATGGTATCCAATAATGAAAATGAAGTTTCTTTAGAACTGACTGAAAAAGGCACTCTTGTATATAAAGGACATGAAGAATACCATAAAGAATTTTATGCTGAAATATCAAAACGTTTAAATTACCTGTCTGACGAAAATGTAGAAACATTTTTTGATATTCTCAGTGAATTAGAAAGCTTTTTAGATAAAAGGCATTAAAAAAAGTTATTTTTTTATCATCATGTTTAGTAACTAAACAACATCAAAATATATTTTTAGGAGGAATTTACCATAGATATGATTACATTTTATAAGTTTTCAGGAGTGTTTATCATTATAGTTGCTTTAGGATTTTTTATTAGCCAAATAGGTATTACTAAGACATTTGATTATCCTCAAATATTAAGATCGCCTGTTGATATTATTTTAAAGAAGTATCACAAGGGGGGAGTAAAACTGAGATTCTTTTGGTTTTGTTTTGCATTAAGTTCATTAATGCTTATTCCTATGTCAGCAATATTTTATAAAATTCTCAATAGAAATGATACTCCTTATTTAATGATAGGAGCGACATTTGGTATAGCTGCTGGTATTTTCTATGTTTTAGGAATTATGAGATGGATATTTTTAGCAGATAGCTTATCTACAAAATATACAAATGAGAATACTACTCCTAAGATGAAAGAAACAATTGAAATAATTTTTCAATCTTTCCATATATATTGTGGAAACTCAATAGGAGAAACAATGGGTTTTATATGTATGGGTATATGGATTAGTATAACTGGTATATCAATGCTTAAATCAGAAATATTTCCGACCTTAATAGGGGTAGGACTTAGTGTTTGTGGTATAGGAATACTTGCAGGTCCATTAGAATGGTTAGGCTTTAAATTTTCAAACAAAGTTAATAAGTTATCTATGAAAATGCTAATGTTGCTTCTTATATATGTTGGAATAAAATTAATTATTTATTAGGCATTGTTAAAATTTTCATTATACTATTATGGAATATATAGCTACATAATAGTATAATATTGATATACTTTGGTGGCAATTTAGAAAATTCAGCCCTAACTACCCTCTTGTAAAAGCCACAGTATTACGGCTGGTTGCAAATGTACACGAGATATAAATAGGAGAAATGGAAAAATGAATGTTCAAAAAAATTATTGGGAAAAAATATATAAGTCTATAGACCATAGGAAAATTCAATATGATTTATGGCTAGATAAATATGAGGATATACTTCTTAAATCTAAAGATATTCCTATTATTGATTTAGGATGTGGATTTGGAAATGATACTCTTTATCTCAATGAGAGGGGCTATAAAGTTATTTCATGTGATTTTTCAGAGGAAGCTTTACGAAGGTTAAATAATTTAATAGATAACCTAACAGCTAAATGTTTTGACTTAAAAGCAGGACTACCATTTGAAAGTAATTGTACTAAAATAATAATTTCAGACCTTTCACTGCATTATTTTACATGGGATGATACTCAAAAAATATTGCAAGAAATAAATAGAGTTTTAATGAGTGATGGCATTTTATTATGTAGGGTCAATTCAACAAAGGATTTAAACTATGGTTCAGGTCAAGGGATAAAAATAGAAGAGAATTATTATGATATTGAGGGGAATTTAAAAAGATTTTTTAATGAAGAGCAATTAAGAGAACTTTTCAAAAACTGGAATATTAAATATATAAAGGAGTACGACATTAATAGGTATAAAGTCAGCAAGATACTTTGGGAAATAGCCATTGAGAAAGGAAAAAAACATGGATACTAATTTGAAAAATATTTTAATTGAAATAGCAGAGAATAATATTAAGACAGAGGACCCTTCACATGATATTTGTCATGCAATAAGGGTTTTGAAAAATGCGGAATATATCTCAAGTAAAGAAGGTGGGGACTTAGATGTTATAGTGCCAGCTGCATTATTTCACGATATTATATGTTATCCTAAAAATAGTCCCAATTCTAAACATTCAACAAAAGCAAGTGCAGATTTTGCTACAGTAATATTAAAGGAATTACCACAGTTTCCACAATCTAAAATTTCAAAGGTTAGTATAGCTATAGAACAATGCTCATTTTCAAAAGGTATTGTACCAGAATTATTAGAAGCTAAGATATTACAAGACGCTGATAGATTGGAAGCTACAGGAGTTATTTCAATAATGAGAACTTTTTGCTCTGCTGGATTAATGAAAAGCAAATTATACAATGATGACGATCCATTTTGCAAGAATAGAGAACCTGATAGCTTGGAGTACGCTTTAGATTTATTTTATTCAAGGCTTTTAAAGGTAAAAGATACAATGCACACTGGAACAGCAAGAAATATTGGAGAAAGAAGAACAAGGGTATTGCAAGAGTTTCTTGAGAATTTAGAATTAGAACTATTAGGAATTTAAAAAAATAAATTTATGAGGTACCTGTATAATGTTAAGTATTATAGTAGCTCTTAATGAGAATTATGTAATAGGTAAACACAACAAATTAATATGGCATATTTCAAAGGATTTACACAGATTTAAAAACATAACAACTGGAAAAACAATTGTTATGGGTAGAAAAACTTTTGAATCTTTGCCTGGAGTATTACCAAATAGGAAACATATTGTTATTACTCAAAATAAAGAATATTCTATTGATGATGAAAGAGTAATAATAGTGCATGATATTAAAGAAATATTGAAATATGAAAATTCTACTGAAGAGGTTTTTGTTATAGGTGGAGGGGAGATTTACAAACAATTGCTTCCTTATTGTAAAAAATTATATTTAACAAAAATAGCAACTACAGAAGAAGGAGATACTTATTTTCCAAAATTTAATAAAAATGAGTACAGGGTTATGGAAGAAGAAAATAATATTGACGGTAACTTAAAATACTCCTTTGTAATATTGGAAAAATATATTGCAAAATAAAAAGTTTAGAAGGAGACCAAATGGATAATATTCCTAAAGAGGTAAAAGAATTATTAGATGAATATTTTAAATTACTTGACTCAAAGTTGCCTAATTTTCTTGACGGCTACTACATTTATGGTTCAGTTTCATTAGGGGCATTTAATTATGGATTTAGCGATGTTGATTTTATTGCAGTTGTACAAAAAAAACTTACTGAAGAAGGCATTACAATTTTAAAAGAAATTCATAGAAATCTACATAAGAGACTTCCTAAAACAGATTTAATGGGAATGTATGTAACGAGAAGTGAACTTGAAGCTGAAAAAGGCAATGAAAAATTAAGTCCTTGTTTTATAGATGGTAAATTAAGAGATTTTGAGAAGTTTGATAAAGATTCTATCGATGCATATCAATTGAAAAGATACGGAATAACTATTAGAGGTAAAGATGTTGAAAATTATGGGTATACTGTGGATTGGAATGTATTAATTAAGAATATGAAGAACAATCTTAATACTTATTGGTTCAACTGGAAGTGTAGGTGTGACAAGTTCCCATCGGTTAAATATATAGGCTTATTTTTTAGCTTGAAAATGATTGAATGGGGTGTTTTAGGGGTTACTCGTCTTTTTTATACGTTTAAGGAAAAGGATATGACATCAAAATTAGGAGCTGGAGAGTATGCATTACAGACCGTTCCTGAAAAATGGCATAAGATAATTAATGAAGCAATGAGACTCAGAAAAAATAATACTAAATCTTATTATAAATCTATTTTTGAAAGAAGAAATGATGCTTTAGCATATATGGATTATGTAATAGAAGAAAGTAACAGAATTAAATAAAGGGAGCAATTATTATGTATTTGGTAAGTTCATGTTTAGCAGGAGTAAATTGCAGGTATGATGGAAAAAATAGTAAAAATAGCGTTGTTGTTGAATTAGTAAAGAGCGGAAAAGCAATTGCTGTTTGTCCAGAACAGTTAGCAGGACTGCCAACTCCAAGAACAAGTTGTGAGATTATTATAGATGAAAATGGAAATAAAAAAGTAATTAGTAAGGATGAACAAGATTTCACTGAAAAATTTACTGAAGGAGCAGAAAAAACTTTAAAAATTGCAAAAGTTATAGGCATTAGGAAAGCAATATTAAAGTCTAAAAGTCCATCCTGTGGATATGGATTTATATATGATGGAACATTTTCAGGGAAACTGATAAAGGGAAATGGTTTGGCAGCAGAACTATTAATTAAAAATGGTGTTGAAGTTTATACAGAAAATGATTTAGATGATAAAAGAATTTTTAAATGATGGTGCTAAAATAATATTAATTCCTAGACCAAGAAGATTTGGAAAGACAATAAAAAAGATAAGGAGTATATAAAGAAAGCAATGCTTACAGGTATTTTAAAAATTGGGAAAGAAAATATATTTTCGGGTACGAATAATCTAGAAGTATATACATTGTTAAACCAATAATTTTGGATTTACTCAAATAGAAATAGATAGGTTAGTATTGGATTTTAAGGAAGTTGAACAAAAAGAACAAATAAAAAAATGGTATGATGGATATACATTTGAGGAAATAACAATTTATAATCCTTGGTCAGTTTTAAGTTATTTAAAGAATAAAAATGAAGGATTGAAACCATACTGGATAAATAGTAGCGGAAATATTTTAGTGAAAACCTTGTTATCACAAGGTGATGAAGAAGTTAAATCTGAACTACAAGATTTAATATAAAGAAGAAAAAGATTAATTCACCCATACCAAAATTAAATTTATAAAAACAATACTTTAAAAAAATGTAAAAATGTAGTAAGATTATTATGCTGGAATTTGTAATAAGCGTTTATAAAAAGAGAAATTTCTATAAATTTAAATGTAATATTATGTAATTACAGTATAAATATTTTAACAATGGGGGATTATGTGGTGAAATATACTTTGAAAAAGACTAATGAAAAGCTGTTTTTATATAGTAAAAACAATGTCATTGCTGAAGTTAGCAATGAGTTTATAAATTTTACTGGATATTCTGAAAAAGAGCTAATAGGAAAATCACTTACGGAAATAAGTAGTATGTTAAGGATTAATTCTCAAGTTTATCTTGAAAATATTGATAATGAATATAACTGCTATATGTTTACTAAAGAATATGAGCCAAGAGAAGTTACTATAATTTCTAAGAAATTACAATGTGATAATGAAAAAATTTACGTTATTAAAGAAAATCCAAACTCATGTATTAAAGAAAAGTTTGATTTTGTTGAGCTATTTTCTACAGATAGAAAAACTGGAGTTGCTATCAATAGTGTTCCTGATTTAATCTTGCTTAAAGCAAACCAGAATTATTTGGATACTCTTGATGAACCCTATAATAAAATGGAAAATAGTATAGGGAGGAAGAAGAAAGAAATATCAACTGGATATGAAGGCAGTAAGTATGAAGAACTATGGAATACTGTTATAAATACAGGTAAGCCATATTATTTCGAGGAACGAGAATATAATCATTATAAGAGCGGAGATAAATACTGGAATTCGTCCATAGTCCCAATATTTGTTGAAGGCAAATTAAAATATATAATTCAGACTGCTTTGGATGTAACAGAAAAAGTTTTAAATAGGAAAGTAATTAATCAAAAAAATGAAGAGCTTAATGCAATTATTGAAAACATGTCAGATGGATTATTTTCTGTGGACAAAAATTATAAATATACAGTATTGAATAGCAATGCAAATGAATGTATGTATAACACAGATTCATTGAAAAATATTGGGGACACATTTAGGCATACAAAATATTATGATTCAGATGGAAATTTACAACATATAGAAGACCATCCAGCTTACAGAGTTTTAAGAGGGGAAAGAGTAAAAGAATGTAGCATTACTGCTCATAGACCGGATGGAATATATCACTTAAGTGTGAGTGGAAGTCCGATATATGATAAAAATAGAAATATAGAGAAGGCTTTATTTTGTACTCGAGATGTTACAGAACAAGTAAATAAGGAAAAATTAATAAGACAACAGAGGATACAATTGGAAACCGTAATAGAAAACATTTCTGACGAATTAGTAATATTTGATATAAACGGAAAATACATAAAGGTTAATAAAACAGCTACTGAAAATTATTTATACAATGTTACAGAAATAAAAAGTTCAAAAAGCGTTTATGAGGAAGCTGAGCATTTTGACATAGATGGAAACTTAGTGCCATATGAAAATTTCCCTTCAAACAGGGTAATAAGGGGTGAGAAATTCACAGGATATAGATTAGTTTCAAGAAATAATAAGGGTACAGCTTATAGAGAGATAAGTGGTACTCCAATATATGATAGTGCAGGTAATTTTATAGCAGGTGTAATAATAGGTCGTGATATAGCTGATAGGATAAAAAACGAAGAAAATTTATTGTTAAAAACTCAATATGATTTATTAAACATGATGATAGAAAATCTTGATTTAGCATTTGTAAGGTTTTCATACCCAGAATTTATTATTATAGATATCAATAATAAGGCTTACTATGAATTAAAGCTAATAAATTCCAAAATAGAGTCTCTATCCTCCGTTAAAGGTAAGCTTATTTATGACGTCTTTATAATTGAAGAAAAAGATAAGTTCAATAAAAATATTGAAAAGTCAATAGATAATAAGGTTCCTTCATGTTTTAATATTAGAAAAGTTCTTGTGACAGGAGGAGAGAAATATTTCAAAATCGTGGGACAACCTTTATTTGGACTAAATAATCAGATTGTGCAAGTAATAGGTATAGCCACAGATATAACTGAAGAAGTAAAAGCAAAAAATCAAATGGAAAAAAACCTCAAAATTCAGGAGGAGATATTTGCAAATATATCACATGAACTTAAAACACCTTTGAATGTAATTTTCAGTACGGCACAGCTGTTTGAGCTATATTTGAAAAGTGACTCTTTTACAGCAAATATTAATAAGATTTCAAGAGGTGTTAATATTATAAAACAAAATTGTTACAGATTAACAAAGCTTATCAGCAATATTGTAGACATTTCTAAGATTGATTCGGGTTATTTTGAATTGAATCTATCCAATGAAAATATTGTTAATATTACTGAAGATATTGTCCAATCTGTATCAGAATATATTAAGGGAAAGGGACTAAGTATTACATTTGATACAAATACAGAAGAAAAAATTATAGCATGTGACGCTGATAAAATTGAAAGGATTATACTTAACCTTATTTCTAATGCAATTAAATTTTCAAATACAGGCGGAGGCATATTTGTAAATATACTTGATAAAGGTCATATTGTTGAAATAGAGGTAAGAGATTCTGGTATAGGAATTGATAAGAAATACTTGAATAATATTTTTGAAAGGTTTCATCAAGTAGACAAGTCTCTTTCACGTAATGCTGAAGGGAGTGGCATTGGACTATCATTGGTAAAATCTATAGTTGAACTTCTTGACGGCAAAATAAGTGCAGAGAGTAAAGTCGGAGAAGGAAGTATATTTAAAATACAACTTCCTGCTAGAACTGTAGAAAATCCAATAAATATTCATGAAAACAAACCTATAAACAGTAAAGTTGAAAGGATAAACATTGAATTTTCTGATATATATTTGATATAAGGCAGCTGAAAGATTTGCTCCACAGGTAAACCTGCTATACCTGAAACTATAATAATAACATCGTGGTGAATGAAAATAATTCTTAATAGTAGTATATTAGACATTAATATTGGAGGTTGGTGTATGCTTGGCATAGCAGGCTACAAAATAATTGAATGCATCAATAAAGGCAACAAAAATATTATTTATAAAGCGATTAGAGAAGAGGATAATATTGCAGTAATGCTAAAAATGCCTATTTCTAATCATCCGGACATATCGATTATAGAGATGTTAAAGAATGAGTACCAGATTAGTACAGAAATTCATAGTTCTAAAGTTGTTAAGATACATGGAATTCAGCAGAATAATAATAGACCGTTGGTGATTATGGAGGATTTTGCTGGGGTATCACTACAAAGTATTCTTAATAAAAGGAAATTGACAATTAGTGAATTTCTTGATTTAGCAATTGAAATTACAGAAGCTATAAATGATATTCATAAATTTAAAATAGTTCATAATGATGTGAATCCAAGCAATGTAAATGAGATTAATAAACCAACATACATTAGAAATGGACATTTTATTAGTGGTAAGTTCGATCAGTTTCAATGTGATATCCCATATTATGCATTAAGGCAGGCGATTATCGGACTTATAGATCATTTATTAACAGAAAGAAAAGAAAAAATTGAAATGTGGAAAAACAAATTAGTAGATGTTTTAGATGGAAACGTACAATTAGTTGTTGATTACATACCTAAAATCGAAAAAATAATAGGAAAACAATCAAATTTTATTGAGCTTCCTATAGAAGAAATTATTAATCGTATAAAGATAGTATTTCATAATTTCATAAAGGTTCTCTGTGATAAGGAGCATCCTTTGGTAATATTTTTAGATGACATGCAGTGGGCTGATTTATCAACATTTAGGCTTATTGAAGAATTAATGGATGATAGTGATATAAAATATTTTTTGCTTATTATTTCTTACAGGGATAATGAAGTAGACAAAACGCCCCCCTTATGTTTGTATTAAGCAATATTCAAGGAAAAAAATAGAAATAGATACAATAAGTCTTAAACCTTTGAGTTTAACCAGTATAAAGCAATTACTATCAAAAACTCTTCATTGTGAGTTTGATGAAGTCTCTGCTCTGGGTGAACTCTGCCAGCAAAAGACAGAAGGAAATCCATTTTTTTAATAATGTCTCAAAGTGAAAAGAATGAAATGCATTTAAAAATAGCTAGGTTAATGCTGTCAAATGCTAAATTAGAAAAAACTGAAGAGAAAATCTTAGGTATTATACAGCAATTTAATCTGAGCTTAGAACTGATAAGTGATTCCTATGAAAAACAGCAAGTAGCAAAGTTGGAACTGAAAGGTGGTTTGAAAGTTAAAAAAGCTTCAGCTAATAGGAAAAAATGCAGAAGACTTTCTTAACTTTCCTAAAATGTCAGAAACCTCAACTAAATTAGCTTTCAACAACATAATAAGAATAGCTATCACAGCCTATATCATGTCATCCAAGCTTTCTCTGTTGTTGATTTTAAAAGGTGCAAATTTATGTCTGAAGTATGGAATACCTAGGAATGCCCCGGCTTTTTATGCGGGTTATGGTATGATATTATGTATTTTTGGGGAAACAGATGAAGCATTTAAATTTGGCGAACTCGCTTTAAAGTTAACTGACACATCTGATGAAAAAGAATTTCATGATGTAGTTGTTACTATATTTTGTAACTATATTGGATTTTTAAAAAGACCTTTAAGGCATCTATTAAAGTATATTTAGTTAACTTAGAGTATGGAAATATAAAATATGGAGAACCAACTATTCACATTTATTGTTATAGTGCTTATTATGCAGGTAAAGAATTATCGTTATTAGAAGGTGAGTTTTCTTTATATAATGATATTATGCGAAAATTTCAAATAAAAGAGTGGCTATTTCCTAATCAGGTGTTTCATCAGGCTATTTTAAATCTGATGGGCAATAGCGAAGATCCTTGTGTATTGAAGGGAGAAGTTTATAATGAACAGGAAATGTTGCCTCTACAATTCGAGGCAAAAGAAAGTGGTACCCTTTGGGACGTTTATTTAAATAAGCTCATACTTTGTTATTTGTTTGATGAACCTGATAAGGCTGCTCAAAATGCTGTTTTAGCAAAGAAATACGAAGAAAGTGCATTGGGTACTTATTCCATTTCTATTTTTTGCTTTTATGAATCCTTATCATTGCTTTCTGCTTCTCTGAAATGCTCATCTGATAAGCATAAGATTATAATGAAAAAAGTCAACGCAAATCAAAAGAAGTTAAAAAAACTGGCGGATCATGCACCAATGAATTTTTTACATAAATTTTATCTTGTGGAGGCAGAAAAAGCAAGGGTATTACAAAATAACATAAAAGCAATTGATTATTATGATAAAGCAATAGAATTAGCTGCAGAAAATAAATATCTTCAGGAAGAAGCTTTATCAAATGAATTAGCAGCAAAGTTTTATATTGTTAACGGAAAAACAAGAAAAGCTAAAATATATATGCAAGAAGCTCTATATTGTTATAAATTGTGGGGTGCAAGTGCTAAGGTAAAACAGCTTCTTAGAAGAACTCTTAAAGAAGCTTGTAAATATATTGCTTGAAAATGCAGGTGCCCAAAGAGTATGTTATTTAACAAAAAAAACTTCTAAATTTACATTAGAAATTGAAGGTTTTACAAAAGGAAATAAAATAGAAATCCTTCATGAATCACCACAGAAATATGAATTACCAGATAGTATAATTTATTATGTTCAACGTTCCAAAGAAATGATTATATTAGATAATGCTTCAAGGCATACAACTAACATAGAATCCGGAAAATATATACAAGACGCATATATTACTCAAAATCAATCCAAGTCCATATTATGTATGCCGGTTATGAGTAAAGGTGAAGCTATCGGCATTCTTTACTTGGAAAATAATTTGGTTGAGGGGGCTTTTAATAGTCAACGTGTAGAGATATTAAAGGTGATTTCTTCACAGTTGGCAATTTCATTGGAAAATGCCAACCCATGACAATCTCACTGGTCTGCCAAACAGAGTTTTTTTTCATCAGTATTTTACAAAGTCACTAAAGAAGGCTAAAACAGCGGAAAGAATATTGTATGTGTTATTTATTGATTTAGATGGGTTTAAAGAGATAAATGATACTTTAGGTCACGATAGTGGAGATATAGTTTTAAAAACTGTGGCAGAAATACTTTTGAAATGTGTAGGGACCTGGGGCAAAGTTTCAAGGTTAGGGGGCGATGAATTTGCAATAATTATTGATAAAATAGATGCTTCAGAGGATATTAATACTTTTTGCAACAGGATTGTAAGTGATATTGCAAGCCCAATAGACCTAGGGAAAAATGAAGTGCAGGTTACAGCAAGTATTGGAATAAGTATCTATCCTAAGGATAGCGATAATATGTCTGAATTAATAAAGAAGGCTGACGATGCAATGTACAATGCAAAAAAAACCGAAAAAAAATAGATTTGTATTTTTCACCTCAAGGATGTAAAATTGATAAAGAAATGTGAAATATCTTTTGAAAACTTGTCAATAATGTATAATGATAAGTACATATTTAATTAAATGAGGTGTCGTTATTGATAAATGAAGCATTGAATGTGCTAAATGAGTACTATGGATATAAAGATTTTAGGAAGTCTCAAAAGGCTGTAATTGACAGCATATTGTGTGGGAAAGATACTTTAGCTGTTATGCCTACGGGTGGTGGAAAATCAATTTGTTATCAGATACCAGCACTATTATTTGATGGGATCACAATTGTAATTTCTCCATTGATATCTCTTATGAAGGATCAAGTTGATAACATAAAAGATTTAGGCATAAGTGCAGAATATATAAATAGTACTCTTAGCTTTAATAAAATCCAAGAAATTATTGAAAAATTGAATGAAGATAAAATAAAATTACTCTATTTAGCACCGGAAAGATTAGAATCATTAGAGTTTTGTGAATTTATGAAAAAATTAAATATATCCCAAATAGCAGTGGATGAAGCACATTGTGTATCACAGTGGGGGCATGATTTTAGAACAAGTTACAGGTATATAGGTAATTTTATTAAAAGCCTTTCAAAACGTCCAATAGTAAGTGCTTTTACAGCAACTGCTACGGAAGAAGTGCGAAAGGATATTGTTAAATTAATAGAACTCAATAAACCTGAAGTTTTTATATCAGGTTTTGACAGAGAAAATTTAAAAATACAGGTTTTAAAAATACCAAGTAGATTAAAATACGTATTAAACTATATAAATGAAAATAAAGATCAATCAGGAATAATATATGTGTCAACTAGAAAAGAAGCAGATAATATTTACGAAAATCTTCTTGAAAACAAGATATCTGCCGCCAGATATCACGCTGGTTTACCTGATGCTGAAAGAAAGCAAAATCAAGAAGATTTTGTATATGATAGAGTTAATGTTATGGTAGCTACTAACGCATTTGGTATGGGAATAGATAAATCAAATGTGCGTTTTGTAATTCACTATAATATGCCTAAAAATATTGAAGGCTATTATCAGGAAATAGGAAGAGCAGGGCGTGATGGTGAAAAAAGTGAATGTATTTTATTGTTTTCTGCTCAGGACATAATGACTCAAAAATATTTAATAGAAGTTGGAACTCAGAATCCAGAAAGAAGAGTAAATGACTATAAAAAACTTCAAACTATGATTGATTTTGTACATCATAATGGATGTCTTAGAAAATATATACTAAATTACTTTGGTGAAGATACTGACTATGAGGATTGTGAAAATTGTAGCAATTGTTTAAGTCAAGGAGAACTAGTTGATAGAACAATAGAGGCTCAAAAAGTTCTATCTTGCATATACAGGATGAAAAGAGATTTTGGAGTAAATACAATAGTAGATGTATTAAGAGGTTCGGCTCAAAAGAAAATACTCCAGTACAACTTTAATGAATTATCTACTTATGGAATAATGAGAAACTATGCTAAAAAAGATTTGGTAGATTTTATAAATACATTGATATCTCATGATTTTATTAGTTTAAAAGAGGGAGAATATCCCACAGTTGTGTTGAGTGAGAACTCCATGAAAGTTTTGAAGGGAGAGCTAAAGGTAGTTTTCAAAGAAACAATAAAAGTACAAAAAATTACAGAAGACAATGAATTATTTGGAATATTAAGAGATTTACGTAGGGAAATCGCAGCTAAGGATGGAGTTCCACCATACTTCATTTTCCCAGATAGTACACTAAAAGAAATGAGTATAAGATTTCCTTTAAGTAAAGAGCAGATATTTGATATATCCGGTGTAGGTCAAGTAAAATATGAAAAATATGGAGAAAAATTTTTAGAAGCAATTAATACTTATGTAATAAAAAATAATATTGAAGTTAAATGGAATGATAAATCAGAAATTAATTTGAAAGAGGCAGTAATGAGTAAGCCTAGAGCTCAAAAGGGAAAAACCCAAGAGATAACTATAAATATGATAAAAGAAGGTAAAAGCATAAGTGATGTTGTTAAAGAAAGAGGATTAACAGTATCAACTATACTCGGTCATATTGAAAAGTATATAAAAGATGAAAGTTCAGAAAAACTTGAAATTAATCTAGATGGATTTTTTAATGAAGAAGATGAAAAAGAGATTATTGATGCTGCTGATGAGTTAGGCATAGATAGAATTGGACCAATAAAGGCAAAGGTATCTGATAAGATATCTTATGATACAATAAGAGTTGTTATATTAAAGAATTATGTGCTAGATAAAATTTAAAAGCATTTCTCTAATTATTTCGGTTATATTCCAATATTAATTTGAATAATTAATATTGGAGGGGATATTGTGAGAAAAATAAGTAGAACAGCTAATTGTCCGAAATGTGGGTCAGTAAAATTAAGAATTTTACCAAGTAATGGTAAAGTTCAATATTTTTGCTCGGAATGCGGAATACATATTCAAGACATAATGTGTGAAAGCTTCACTTCCGTTAGTAGCAAATGTGAAGCTTGTGGCAAAGATATCTTTAAAGTCAAAATTGAAGAAAAAGAAGAAAAAATATGTTGGACTCCATTTTGCATTGAATGTAATGGACAACCTAATTTAATATGTATAGATGATGAAGGAAATGAATTTAATTTGGATAAAAGAGAACAATTAGTAATTACTAACTCTATGAACCTATTTGAATCAAGGCTTTTAAAACTAGAAAATAGTTTTTGTGTATTTAATGAAAAAGTAGAGAAACTAAAAAATATTATGAAAAAAAATAACTATAAACCAATAGATATAGATAATTAGATTCATAATGCAATTTTGAAACTATATTTTAAGGCATATTCAAGAAAATATACTAGTTATTTTCTTGAATATGCCTAATATTACTTCCTTTTATAATGATATTTGCATAAAGTGCATTTTAGTTGACCAATATTTTTCATAAGGGATATTCAAAAGATTGGGGGTATTCTGGGATATTAGTGGATAGTCATAGTAAAATGAAGTAATAGTTGCCGAATGAGATATTTTACCATTAGAACCTTCATAGAAAATCACATCTCCAGCCTCTAACATAGTAACAAAAGGTACTTCTGTACCTTTAACACCATATAAATTGTCTTCTGCATTAGTTCTTAGATACCAATAAAGTGAACTTGCTACAGCCCAAGAAATAGACCACCCCTTGTTACTATACCACCAAGGGTTTTTACCTGAAAAAACCATAGGAGCACCTCCAGCTAATAGACATTGTGAAGTGAAATTTGTACAATTTCCTCCGTTATCACCGTATACAGGAAAATATTTAAAAGCTGGATTTGGAACTTCTGCGTATTTAATGGCATAATTAACAGCATTGATTTTAGAATATTTAGAGTTCATAATTTCCCCCTAATATTGATCATAATATATTGTATGATACATACGTTTTAAATGTAACGATTAAAGAATTTTAATCTAAATTTAATCTAGTGCATTGATAATAATGAAAGTGATATTAGGAGTCTGTAAAAGAGGTGAAAAGTATGTACTTTAATATTTCAAAAAAAATAAATATATTTGATAATTTTGTGTTATATATAATAAGCAAAAAAATGAAAAATAAGTATTTTGATAAGTTCATGCCTATTATAACGAGTTTTGGTAATTTGGGTATAATTTGGGTAGCTATTGCAATAATATTATTATTTGATAAACAAGATAAAACCATCGGCGGCGTTGTGATATTAGCACTAATAATTGGTAGTCTTATTGGTGAAGGCATGATAAAACATATAGTTAGGAGAATTAGACCTTGCAATAAACAGAATAATATTGCACTTTTGATTTCGAAACCTATATCCTATTCGTTTCCTTCTGGGCATACACTATCTTCATTTGCTGCGGCTGAGGTGCTGTCTATGTATTTTACAAATTATAAAATGATTTTTATTACAATAGCATTTTTAATAGCATTATCAAGAATATATTTGTATGTACACTACCCAACTGATGTTATAGCAGGAATATTAATTGGAATTTTTTGCTCTAAATTTATATTTATAATTTTACAAGAGGGGTATATTAATAAACTGTGCGTATTTTTCAAGAATATAATTTACTAGAATTACAAGAGGTGAAGTTATGGATAATTTTAAAATACTTATAGTGGAAGATGAAAAACAAATGGCGATGTTTATTGAAATGGAACTAAGACATGAGGGCTATGAGGTAGATATAGCTTATGATGGTTTAACTGCACTACAAAAAGTGAAAAAGCAAACCTTTGATTTAATTATTCTTGATATTATGCTACCGGGGTTAGATGGTATGGAGGTTTGCAAAGAAGTAAGAAAATTTAATAAAGTTCCCATTATAATGCTTACAGCTAAAAGTGATATTATAGATAAGGTAAAGGGACTAGATATTGGAGCTAATGATTATATAACAAAACCTTTTGCAATTGAAGAGTTGTTAGCAAGAATAAGGGTAGTTCAGAGAAATAGTACATCAAAGTTTGATGAGGTGCGTTTTGATGACTTGGTAATGAATAATAAAATGCATAAAGTCTTTCGGGGGGATAAAATAATAGAATTAACAAAAAAAGAGTATGATTTATTAGAAACTTTACTTATTAACCAAAATATAGTTTTAACTAGAGAACAACTCATTGAAAAAGTTTGGGGCTATGATTATGAAGGCGATACAAATGTGGTTGACGTTTTTATTAGATATCTAAGAAGTAAAATTGATGATAATTTTGGGAAAAAAATAATATCTACTGTTCGAGGAGTAGGATATGTAATTAAAGGTGATAAATAGATGAAATTCAGTATTGTTAGGAATGCCAAAATTTCTATTAAATTAACAATAATATATGCTTTTATGTTCTCACTCATATTACTAATATTAAATGCATCGGTTTTATATGGAATAAGGAATTATTGTTATTCTGAAGCTTATAAACAAGTAAATGATGTTAAAAATATAATTCTTGACAATGTTAATGGCAAAACTGAAAAAATAGATATAGCTGATAAAAAACTATTATTAACCATACCTAATAAAGAAAATTTATTTATAAAAATAGTGAAACAAGATGGTGAGATACTTAATACATCTTATAGATATAATTATAAAATTAAAATTCAAGACAATTACAATGATATTTTGCAGCTTGAGGAAAGAGATAGGCATTTGCTTTTTGAAAATGTAAAAATTCAAAGTAATAATTATGGTACTGTAACATTGCAGATAGTTAAAGATATGGATAAAGAGTACGATTTTCTAGGAATGCTATTTTTTCTAATGACAGTAGCAGACCTTATAGGTGTGATTTCTTCAATTATTATTGGATATATTATAAGTAAAAAATTGTTGAAACCCATTGATAAAATTACTAAAACTGCAGAAAATATAAGTATTAATAATCTAAGAGAAAGAATTGACATTGAAGGTCCTGATGATGAGCTTAAAAGGCTTGCTAATACTTTCAATAATATGATAAACAGACTTCAAGACTCATTTTATAGACAGACTCAATTTGTTTCTGATGCATCTCATGAACTTAGAACACCCATAGCTGTTATTAGTGGTTATGCAAATTTACTTGATAGATGGGGAAAAGATGATAGAAGTGCTTTGGAAAAATCAATCTATGCAATTAAATTAGAGTCTGCTAATATGGCTAAAATGATAGAAGAACTGCTTTTTCTTGCTAAAGGGGATAGTGGAAACAATCAAATAGATAAAACTGACTTTTTACTTAATGAATTAGTAAATGAAATTGTAATGGAAAGTAAACTTATAGATAAAGAGCATAATATATTCAGTGAAAAAAATGATAACATCAGTTTTTTTGCAGATCGCAAAATGATAAAACAGGCTTTAAGGGTATTTATTGATAACAGTATTAAATTTACGCCTAAAGGTGGAAACATAGTTATAAATTCTGAAGTTCATGAAAATACTGTGGAAATAACTATAAGTGATACTGGAATAGGAATACCTAAAAACGAAATAGAAAATATATTTGATAGATTTTATACTGTTGACAAATCTAGGTCTAGAGAAAAAGGTGGAACGGGTCTAGGTCTTCCTATTGCTAAATGGATAATAGAGATGAATAAAGGAACTATAGATGTATTTAGTGAAGAAGGAAAAGGAACAATGACAAGCATAAAATTTAATCTTGAAATTTAAGAATATATATGATAAACTACAAACAAATAAAATTGAATTCTTACCTAGGGTAGAGGAGCTATTAATTAATAGTATTTATTCTTAGCTGGCAGGCAATGAGGAATAAAGAAAGGAATTATAGCCGAAGAAAATATTTTGGCAGAAATGTTTTCTGGTTTTGTATAAAATATGTACAAAATTGTCACTATTCTTTTTAGCATACGAAAGAAAATAACATTTTTGGATATGCTTTATAGTGGAGAGCTACAAGGTGCACGTGCATTGTTAATATTAGATTTGATAATAACAGCAAAGGTGTTCCTTTGCTGTTATTTTTTTTTGTATCAACAATTGCCCTTTGGTAAGAGGAAGGAAGATTATTATGAAAATTGAAGGTGTTTTAGTACCACTTATTACTCCATTTACAGAGGGAAAGGTTGACTTTGAGTCTTACAAAAAGATGATAAAGCATTATTCAGATAAAGGGGTGGCTGGTTTTATTCCACTAGCAACTACTGGAGAAACTCCAACCTTATCTGATTATGAATATCAGAGCATCCTGGAGAAAACTATTGAATACAATGACATAAATTTACCTATATACGTAGGCTTTGGTGGAAATAATACTGAAAAAATGGCTAAAGATATAAAAATGTTTGAAAAGTATAACATTCAAGGAATCTTATCTGTTAGTCCATATTACAATAGACCTGATCAAAGAGGTATATACGCACATTTTAAAAGGCTTTCTGAAGCCACTCCACTTGATATAATACTTTACAATATACCATATAGAACTGGTAGAAACATCGAGAATGATACTGTATGTAAACTGTCAGAATTAAAAAATATAGTTGGTATAAAAGATTGCTGTGGTGATTTTAAACAAAGCACAGAATTGTTATTAAATCGTCCCAAAGATTTTTCCATATTGACAGGGGAGGATGCCTTCTTTTATAACACCTTAGCCCTTGGCGGAGATGGTGGAATTATGGCATCAGCCCATATTAAGACAGAGAAATTTATTAAAATATACAATAAAATGAAAAATAATGATCATGTTGGAGCCTTTGAAATTTGGAAAGAAGTATCAAATATTATACCATTATTATTTGAAGAGCCGAATCCAGCACCAATTAAGCATTGCTTATACAAATTGGGATTAATACAATCTCAAGAAGTAAGACTACCGTTAGTTGAGGCATCACAAGCTTTAGCAGAGAAACTTGATAAAAAGTTATAATATTATCTATAAAACCATGCCATATATGATAAAATAGTGGTATGGTTTTTTTTGAAAAATATTAAGGAGTTGCAAAGCAACTTCTCAATTGAATAAAATAAGTTTGAGGTGTTAATATGGATAATAAAATAAAAAAACTTGTGCCTCTAGCACAGACAAAATTTTTAAGTCTTTATACTGTAGAATATGAAAATAAAATTGGAAGTACAAAGCACTGGACAGTGGCTTCAAGAAAAGATTTTGAAACACTTAAGGGACAATATTTAGAAGGTAAGGAAGAAAAAATAGATGCTGCTATAATTGCGGCATTACATGTGGATAGTAAAAAAATAGTTTGTATAAGACAATTTAGAGTTCCCCTAAATGATTATGTATATGAACTTCCAGCAGGACTTATTGATGGTAATGAGGATTTTGCTGATGCAGCTGCAAGGGAACTTAATGAAGAAACAGGACTTAAATTGTTAGAAATAAATCATAAAAAAACTAAAAAAGGGGTCTATGCCTCTGCTGGAATGACAGATGAATCAGCAACTATGGTATTCTGTACTTGCAATGGGACAGTGTCAAAGGATAATTTAGAAGAAGATGAAGATATAGAGGTTGCACTTCTTTCACAAGATGAAGCAAGGGAGCTATTAAAAAAAGATGTAAAAATGGATATGAGGGCATTTATAATGCTTCAAGCATTTTCAGAACTTGGTGAAAAATTGTTTAATTAGCATAATGGGAACCAAGGATGGTGGAGAAGTAAAAATTTAACAAATGTAAACTTCTCCACACTTACTTGGTTGATGAAACATAAACATTATCTTTTATATAAAACCTCCAAAGACAATCTTTATATTCCTCTGCATAATCAATGCCTATTCTTTTAGAGGATACTATTTCAAAATCACTGTAATTACAATCTGCTATATAGAAGTTACCACCATTACACATATCTTGACCATTTAAGTTTCTATCTATAGAAAGTGCAATGCAAAGCTTTCCTGGTCCGTTGGTTAGGTTTTTTATTTGTTTTTTTGTTAGCTCAGCATAGTGCATTTTAAATCTTGTTAGAGACATATGGTCTAATTCAGATAGAGGTTCTAGTGCACGTACCAGTACTGCTTGAGGTACACCGTTTTCACGTGTAACCACATTAAAGCAATTATACATACCATAAATAAGATAAACGTATGAAATTCCAGGAAAACCATACATAACTTCTAATCTAGGTGTTATTTTTCCTCCATAAGAGTGGGCAGCTTTATCTTCAACTCCTAAATAAGCTTCTGTTTCAACTATTCTCCCAGCAATCTTTAGTCCATCAATTTCATGAACTAAAACTTTTCCTAACAGTTCTTTAGCGACTACTATGGTATCTCTATTAAAAAAATCTCGCATTAAGCGCTTCATTAAAAAAGTCCTCCTATATTGAAGAATATACTGATATTATATATTTATAAACTGCAATTTACAAATGAAATTATTACATTGAACTCCTCAAAAAAAATCATTAAATCTATATTTAGTACATACTTATATCTAGAAATGGAGTGAAAATTACGAGGAGATTTTATGTGGAAATATTTTTTTTATAAATTTAGAAGTAGCACTTTGCTACAATTTAAGATTGTAGCAATAATAATTAGCATTATTGTAATGGTAGGTATAATTATGTCCTTTCCCCATTTTTTTAGAAGTACTTATATAGTAACAATTGCAAATAAGCAAGTAATAAAAAGTGATAATATTGACAAGTATTTTATTTATACACAAATGGAAGATGGTAGTATAAAGGTATTTCAGGATACTAATAGCGTACTAGAATTTAAATTTAATTCTCAAGATGTGTATATGGGATTGAGACTTAATAGAAAATATGAAATTACAGCCTATGGATTGAGGATACCTTTATTATCATCTTATGAAAATATTATAAAAGTTAAAGCAGTAGATACAGGAGAATAATAAGGCATATTTGTAAATAAAAAAGAAGGTGCTGTGGGAAAATAAATGAAATCATTTTACCACAGCATCTTCTTTTCTTTGAAGATGCCTAATTAAGAAAGTCCCTCTGAATATTGATCTACGTTTAATTTTATTATGTTATCTGTTAGAGAGTTCTTAATTTCTATATTATTAAGAACTAGGTGTTTTACATTGTTAAAATACATACCATTTCTTTTCATAGGTTCTATATAACTCATCATGTCAGCATAGCCTTCTTCTGCATTTTCATCAAATTCCATAAAGACGTTATTCATTTCAACTTTTTCAATTTTTCTTTCTGGAAGACCGTACATAAAGGCTGCACAAATTTTAGTATTTGTACAAACTACATTTTCTATATATATATTGCCTATATAAGGAGTTCTTTCATCTACAGGCAATTTTTCTTTATCCCAAACATACTTACTTTTACCATCTGCATCGCAGAAATAAAAGGAGTTAATGGTAAAGGGTGTGGATACTTTATCCATTTTAATGTTTTTAACATGAATATCATCTATAATTCCCTTTGAACCACGACCTCTTCTTGTTTTTATTCTAAGCCCTCTATCTGTAGAATTAAATGTGCACTTTTCTATAAATATAGATTTAACTCCAGAGGACATTTCACTTCCAAGAACAACTGCGCCATGACCAGATTTCATATTACAATTTCTAATATGAATATTCTCCGATGAAACGGGATTTTTTTTACTTATTTCTATTTTGCCTGATTTTATAGCTATGCAATCATCACCAACAGAAAAGGTGTTACCTAAAATAAGCACATCCTTTGAAGATTCAGGGTCTAATGCATCTGTATTTGGAGCATCAAAAGGATTTTCTATATTTAGGTTTATAAAATTCAAAGCTTCACACATTAAAGGGTGTATTGTCCAGGAAGGGGAGTTTTTTATAGTTATGCCTTCCATCAATACATTCTTACATGAGTTTAAGAATACAGTTCTTGGTCTCCATGCTATTCTTTTTTCCTTTGGTTTAAACCACCATGTATCAAAATCTGCATTTCCATCTAGAGTTCCTTCGCCAATGATATTTACATTTTTAACACAAATACCTGTAATTAAACTTGCAAGGCAGTCGGCTTCATTTCCTTCCCAAGAGCCTAGATAAAAGTCCCTTTCAGAACATTTAATTGTTCCCTTAAGAATAGGATAAGACTCTCTTTCCTTTAATCCCAGCAAAACAGCTCCTTTTTTAAATTCAATGGTTATATTACTTTTAAGAAATAATGGACCTGTAAGATATGTTCCTTCAGGAATTACTATTCGTCCAAAAGCAGGGCACGCTAGGAGGGCAGCTTGTAAAAAAACTGTATCTACATTTTTACCATCACCTAGAGCACCAAAATCCAATACATTGACAAAAGCAGATTCAAACTGTGTTTTTATATTTATAATAGGGCTTTTTTCCTTAGAAAGAGTATCTTCAATGAAAATATCATAATTTGTATCAGGTTTTAAATCATTTAGAGTAAAAACATTTTGCTTGGTTATAAAACATTTTTTGTTATTCAAATATATGACTACTTCATTTTTTAGATAAAAACATTCATCATTTACTATTTCAAATGAAGCGGTTGTTGAGGTTATTGAGACTAAATTAAATTTTATCATAATTTCCATCCTTTATCTTTCAAGGTGCCTTAATATTCAACTTCATCAATTATTTTTTTTCATATGCCTAAATTGATGTAGGGTTTCCTTGAATATGCCTTGATTTGTTACTGTATGCTACATTATTATTTCCAAAGCACTTTTCATATTTCCAACCTGTTAATTCTTCAATAGCTGCTTTTGCTTCTGGCGTTACATCTGCCTTTGAGCCTCCAGCTTGAACTCTATTTACTTCATCTACTAATAATTTATGATTTTCCTTTGTAAGTTTAAACCTTGCTGCTGCAATCCAAGTTATTAAAAGTAATACAACTGGAACTGCAATTGTAACAATACATATTCCAATTACTGCACTATGCGGTTGAACTTGAACGTTTTTTCCACTTTTAAATCCAAAAGCTTGCAAGACTCCCCCAAGAACCATTGGTTCTATTGCTGAAGCTACCTTGCCAAACAAACCATTTACTCCGTTATATACGCCTTCTCTTCTCTTACCGGTTATTGCTTCATCTATATCTGGAATAAAGCCCATTTGATAAGTAGGGATATAATCAACTGCTGTTTTACCTATCATACCTAATACTGCAAATACTGTAAATAATGCCAATGTTGCTGATGTATGTCCCATAAGAACAAGTAGTAAATATCCTGCGGATGATGCAAAAACTATTATTGAGCCAATGTTAAATGTCTTTGGACCTCCCAATTTATGTGCTAATAAAATATATACAGCCAAAGCAATTGCTCCAACTACTGATGAAAGGCCATTTATATTTGAAATGGTATCCTTAGATAGAAGTATTACATATAAGCCAAAGAAAGAGAATACTCCGCCGGCTAATTGTTTAAATACACTTCCAAAAAACCACATTACACTATCAAGTCTAAAGGATTTATTTCGCATACTTGAACCTATGTCTACTCCTAGCTTTTTAAACACTTCAATAAGTGATCCTGCTGAATCTTCATAAACAATTGTCTTAGGATCTCTTTCATATACATTAAATATATAGAAAATTAATGCTACTGTCATTATTATTCCATAGATAAGACCTATATACCAATATGCCGTAGCTGAGTTTTTTCCAAGTTTTAAGAATATTTGTGCGGTTAACACTCCAGCTATAAAACTTGATAGAGTACCACAGTATTGTTTTCCACCAATTAATTTTGCTTTTTCAGTTGCATTTTGTGTCATTTCAGCTGGAAGTGTGCTTCCAGGTACGAAAATAAGTGTATAGGATATTTCATATATAAAATTAACAATAAGATAATAAACATAAGATTTTCCTGCTACCCATAATGTAGGGAATACAAAAGCTATTCCAATTATACCTACAATAATAAAAGGTTTTCTTCTTCCATATTTTCTACCAAAGCTTGTTTGTCCAACAGCATCGCTTATAAATCCTAAAATAGGATTACCTAATGCATCTACAAGTCTTACAGCACCAAATATAAATCCTGCCTTTGCAGCACCTATTCCACATACGCTTGTGTAAAAAATCAAAAGCCATGCAGATATTAACCCTTGTGCTCCACTGCCTAGAAAGTTTACACTTGAATAACCAAGTATATTCCTTAATTTAATTTTTCTTCCCATAATTTAGTTCCCCCTTGTGATTTTTAATTGATATGTTTATAATAATTCATATTCTACTGAAGCCAGTAAAAAGGGTCCAAGGCCTTTGGGTTCATTACTTACTATTGGTTCACTTATATAATAAGCAAAGCTTCCATCTCTGTTGTCTTTTCCTCCAAGACCTGCAACATAACAAATCTTATTTAAATTTATAAAGCCATCTCTTGTTTCCAATATGAATTCCTCTACAAGCCCACGGTAAGCTTCTTTTGCCATTTCTTTTAAAACTAATGGCAAGTATCCATTTTTAACACCTTTAAGTAAGGCATACACTATCATGGACGAAGCAGACGCCTCCAAGTAATTGCCTTTTCTTCTACCTTGGTCTAAAACTTGATACCACACGTGACTTTTTTTATCTTGAACCTTAAGTAAAGCTTGAACACAAGTATTTAATATATTTATAAGTTTGGGTTTGTCGCTGTTGTTTTCAGGAAGAACTTCAAGAGTGTCAACTAAAGCCATTACATACCATCCCATGGATCTTCCCCAAAAATGAGGAGATAAACCAGTTTCTTTATCAGCCCATATTTGACTTTTAGATTTATCGTATGCATGGTATAGAAGACCTGTTTTTTTATCTTTTAGGTTCTTTTCACATACTATAAATTGATTAGTTACATCATAAAATTCTGACTCATCTCCAAACTTTTTTATATATTTAGCATAAAAAGTAGCACCCATGTATAATCCATCTAACCATATTTGATGAGGGTATATTTTTTTGTGCCAAAAAACGTTTTCATCCGTACGTGGATGAGTACAGATTTGATTTCTCAATATATCTAAAGCTTTCTTATATTTTACATTTCCAGTTTGTTCAAATAAAATTAATAATATTTTCCCATTATTTAAATGATCTATATTGTATTCCTCTAAGTTATAACCATTTATAGTCCCATCTTCACATATAAAATGATCCATGGTAGTTATAATGAAATCTAAATATTTTTTATCCTTTGTGGTTTTAAATACTTCTGCCATTCCATCTAAAGTAAGTCCATATTCATATCTCCACTGATCGGTGAAATTTGTATTTCTTTGTATGATAGAATCGGCCATCCATTTTGAATAAATTTTCATAAACGACACCTCTTAAAACATTTCACTTAGCATAATATTAAAAATGTTTTTCATAATTCAATGTTAACGTTAACACAACAATAGATTACCATTATAGGATATCATTGTCAATAATTAAAACACAAATTATTCTCAATAAAAATATTTTTTTGAAGATGCCTAAATTAAATATCAAATTTTAGGAAAGATCATTATCCTATAGGACAAGCAGAAGTCTTACTAATAGCATTAAATGGATAAATATACCTTGACTATAAAAAAATAGAAATGTATAATAAAAGCATAAATGTTAACGTTAACGAAAATGCTTTTTATAAGGAATATTTAAAAATAGAGAGTGATTGGAAGGAAAAATAATGGATATTAGATATGCAAGTCATTTAGATGATGTAAAGAAATATGATACTAAAGAATTAAGAAGTAAATTTTTGGTGGAAAATGTTTTTGTTAAAGGTGAAATCAGCCTAATATACAGCCACATAGATAGGATCATTTTCGGAGGAATAACTCCAACTGACAAACCACTTCGTTTAGAAGGCAGCAAAGAGTTAGCATGTGAATATTTTCTTGAAAGAAGAGAATTGGGAGTTATTAATATAGGAGGAGAAGGGTTAATAACTTTAGACGGTGAAAAATACAATATTAATTCAAAAGATGGTATTTATGTTGGCATGGGAGTTAAGGAAATTGTTTTTGAAAGTGTAGATAAAAATAATCCTGCTAAATTTTATATAAATAGTGCTACAGCTCACAAAGCTTATCCAACAGTTAAAATTAGTCTTGAAAAAGCTAATAAAGTTCATTGTGGAAGTGATGAGGAATGTAATAAAAGAACAATAAATCAATATGTTCATCCAGCAGTTTGCGAAAGCTGCCAACTTGCTATGGGCATGACTATACTTGAGCCAGGTAGCATATGGAATACAATGCCATGTCATACTCATGACAGAAGAATGGAAGTATATTTATATTTCAATATGGATGAAGATAATATTGTATTTCATCTTATGGGTGCTCCAGATGAAACAAGACATATAGTAATGAAAAATGAACAAGCCGTAATATCACCAAGTTGGTCTATACATTCAGGCGTTGGAACGAAGAATTATACATTCATTTGGGGAATGGTAGGTGAGAATAAGACATTCTCTGATATGGATGAAATACTAACTGAAAATTTAAAATAATCATGAATATGTATAATTACGGGAGAGATAAAATGGATTTTTCGATATCAGATTTTTCAATGGATTTTTTCTCATTGAAAAATAAAGTTGCAATAGTAACAGGGGGAAATACTGGACTTGGTCAAGGCTATGCAGTAGCACTTGCAAAAGCTGGAGCAGACCTTTTTATAGTAGCACACAGTGATGATTGGGAGGACACAAGAAAACTTATTGAAAATGAAGAAAGAAAAGTAGAGTTTTTTAAGGCAGATTTATCTATTAAAGAAAACATATCTGGCATAGTTGAAAAGTGTGTTGAAACCTATGGGAAAATAGATATACTTGTTAATAATGCAGGCACCATTAGAAGAGCACCACTTCTTGAATACAAAGATGAGGATTGGGAATATGTAATAAATATTAATTTAAGTGCAGTTTATTATTTAAGTCAGAAAGTAGCAAAAGTAATGGAAAAACAAGGAGGAGGAAAAATAATAAATGTAGCTTCAATGCTGTCTTTTCAGGGCGGAAAATTTGTTCCTCCCTATACCGCATCAAAGCATGGTGTAGCAGGTGTAACTAAAGCTTTTGCAAATGAATTGGCCAATAAAAATATACAGGTTAATGCTATAGCACCAGGCTATATTGTTACTAATAATACTGCACCAATTTTAGCAGACAAAAAAAGAAGTGAAGAAATTTTATCAAGAATACCATCAGCAAGATGGGGACATCCCTATGATGTAATGGGAACTGTAGTATTTTTAGCAGGAAGAGCATCTGATTATATAAACGGACATATTTTAGCAGTAGATGGTGGATGGTTAGTTAGATAAGGTATATGAAAAAATAGAATCTATGACTTGTTATTTTTTCATATGCCTAATATTCATTATAAAAGTGGCTTGTCTATTTATGATAAGCCACTTTTATAGCATAATAATTATAAAATACAATATATAGCACATCTGTATAACTTAAATACAATATTGGTTAATATTGACTATAGTAAAAATATATGATAACATTTTATTAAAACAAACGTCCGAATTATTTTCTTAACAGATACTGTTTAGGTCAAATTACTTATAGCGGGGGCTATTGAAGAGAATGGGGGATGGAATTAATTATGTGGAATTATTATAACTTATTATTGACTTTTACAATTTATTCTTTTTTAGGATGGGTATTAGAAACTGTATTTGCAAGTATGAACGAAAGAAAGATAATTAATAGGGGATTTTTGACTGGCTTTTTTTGCCCAATTTATGGATTTGGTGCTATACTAGTTATTCAATCTTTCAAATGGGTTAATATGGTCTTTACAGATTATCATTCACTACTAATAATAAGTATGCTATTTTCAATATTTTTGGTTACTTTATTAGAATATATAACTGGATTTATTTTAGAGAAAATTTTCAACTGTAAATGGTGGGATTATAGTGACAATGCAGCAAATCTTCAAGGGTATATTTGTATTAAGTATTCCATTCTATGGGGGTTGCTTGCTTTCTTGTTAGTGAAAATTGCACAGCCTGTAATTTCAGAGATGGTTTTTTCTATACCTACAACAACGAAAGATTTTATAGCATTATTTCTATCTATATACTTTGTGATAGATACAGTAAAATCCGTAATGGATGCTTTGGATTTAAGAGAAGTTATTCTAAACTACCCCAAGTTTTCAGTAAATATATACTATGAAAAAATACTCCGATATAAGCGTTTCTTTCTTGCATTTCCACGCTTGCTTATATTAAATGGCGGTATTATTAATCGTGATGTAAGGAGGGTGATGAATGATAGAATTGATAAAATCAAGGTTGAACTTAAAAGCAGACTCCAGTAGTTATGATGAATACAAAAAGTGTATCGGTGATTTGGCTAAAAATGAAGCTGTACGTTCTATGGAGAATTTTATACAACACAACAATATAACGTGCCTTGAGCATAGTGTCTACGTGTCATATAAAAGTTATTTAATCTGCAGGTTTTTAGGACTTGACTATTGTTCAGCTGCAAGGGGAGCACTGCTTCATGACTTATTCTTGTACGACTGGCACACAACGAAATCAAGTAATGGATTACACGGTTTTACGCATCCACACACTGCACTTGAAAATGCAAATAAGTTTTTTGATTTAAATGACTTGGAAAAGGATATTATAGTTAAGCATATGTGGCCTTTAACTGTAAAACTGCCTAAGTACAAAGAATCTTTCGTAGTTGTATTTGTAGATAAATATTGTGCATCTATGGAGATTATTAAATTGGGCAGTAAGTATAATATTTATAGACTCATGGGAAAAGTCTTGTGACTTTAGCCATATTCAAAAAAATACTATGTCAATCTAGGGACAAATTTTTCAGAAATCCATAAAACTATCTAGTATTAACGAAATATTTGACAGTTACGGATTACTATTCTACAATATATTTATTCGTATGTCGAAATTCAATAGGGGGTATCACATGGATGATAAATTGGAAAATATGAATCAGTCTCAAAGGATACTTAGGGCAGCATTTAAATGTATATCAACCAAAGGTTATGCCAATGTTTCATTACGAGATATCGCGGAAGAAGCTGGCGTAGTGCTAAGTCAATTGAACTATTACTATAAAAATAAAGAAGGATTATTTACAGAGGTTGTAAAAATATTAGCTGAGCAATATTTAAATGAAATTGAGGATAGTCTGAAAAATGGAAAATCTGCCAGTGAAAAGATATCTGGTTTAATAAAATATTTTCAAGTACTGTTAAGTAGTAAGCCTGAATTATTCAAACTTCTTTTTGATTTGACAAGTATGTCTCTTTGGTCAGTATCTCTAAAGGAACTACTGGATAATCTTTTCAATAGTTTAACTAACTTAATTGAAAAATATATCATAAATAATTTTTCTAATAAAGAAAAACTTAAAAATTGTTCGCCTAAAACATTGTCCAGAATGATATTAGGAACTCTATTTGGAACTTCCATACAAGTAATCCTAGCTAATGGAGATGAAAATATGCTTGATTCGTTATCTACATTGCAACTATTATTTTAGGCTAGTCAATATATATGTGCAAAGGGATGGGTGCTATAATGAAAAAACTATGTGTAATCTTATTCTTGGGATTATTGTTATTAGGCTGTGCTAACGTTTCAGCCACTACAGGTAAAAGAGTAAGTAAAAAACACAAGGCAACAGAAGTAACAAGTATAACCAATGCAAATAATACAACAGTTGAAAATAACACTACAACAGCAAGTAATGTAAGCTATTATTTTGCAAGGGTAACACCTAACGTAGACCAACAACTAATTAGTGTTATAAATTCATCTAAAAGTACATTGGATATAGCAATCTATAGTTTAACTAAAAAAACTATAGTAGATGCAATTATTGCTGCTAAAAACAGGGGTATTAATGTAGAAATTATTACAGATAATGTAGAATCGCAGTCTAAAGCAGAAAAGGTAGAATTGGCAGTGCTAAAAGGTGATAACATACCTATTAAGATTAATACCCATAGTGGCTTAATGCACTTAAAAATGACCGTAACAGATGATACCGTTACAACTGGGAGTTACAATTATACTGAAGAAGCTACAAAAGACAATGATGAGGTTTTAGTTATAATTAAAGATAGTGCTACAGCTAAAGAGTGGAAAACTGAATTTGAAAATATGTGGAATGATGATACAAATTATGCGAATTATTAACCAAGGTGACAGCGAAAAAGTTTATAACTTGAGAAATTAAACATATGAATTTCTTGTCAAAAAAGCGTATAATGATATAAGGACTAACTAAGAAAAAGAGGGGTTAAAATGTATCTTGTAGTAGTATATGGAGTTTTATTAATTGTACTTTTTATATGCATTGTCAATTCAATATATCGGAAGATAGAAGCCAAGAACCCAAGTGAATGGAAAAAAGTGAGCATTTTTAATTCCTATAAGGCATGGACATTATATTCTTTTCTTATTATGCTAACCATGATTGGTATATTCGTTTTTTCTTTCATGGGTATTTTGACAGGATTTTCAAATTTAGGTAACCAGCAAAACAGTATAACTGAACAGCAGCAGCAACAGGAGAACACAACTACGCAACAAGATGACTCATCAACACAACAGCAAAGCAATTCAACTCAAAAATAATCTTCCATTATGACGTTGGTAATGGGAGCATTCTGTTACCAACGTGCAATTTACTATGTTATATATATTTTTTTGATAGATTTAATGTTACTACTCAGCTCCGTGCCCCAGATAAATCTTTTAACTATGAATTTTAAATGATATTATACTTATATTGAATATATATAACCATAAAAAATATAAAAAGTGCAATTATAAGTTTTATATAGCTAGTAATTTTTTGTTTTTTATAAGTCGTATCATTTAAAAATTTATTATCAGCTATAGATGTTTTTAATTTATTAAAAATTAATGATTTATCTTTAGCTTCATTGATTAATTGTTTGAAATTTTCATCATTTTTAATTTTTGTATAAACATTATCATTTAAATCTATATCATCATACCCATTGGGATTGATAGCTAAAAATTTTTTGACATTTTTATAGAAATCTTCATAATTTCCATTTAAAATATTTATTTCTGCTAATATTTTATAAGCTAAATAGTTAGTATGATTTAAGTCTATTGCTTTTAAAGCAGTCTTTTCTGCTAATGCGATATCACCTTGAAGTTTAAGTAGAAGAGCATAATAAGTATGCGAAGAATAATTATAAGAATATATTTTTAATGATATATTTATATTATTGCTAGCTTTATCATAATCTTTTAACTTAATGTATGTCGCCCCTAAAGCAGCATATATAGAAGATTTCTCATTCTGGTTACATTTATATTTGGATGCTTTTTCAAAAAAACTAATAGCCGTGTCATATTCATTTTTATAGTAATAAACCAACCCTAAATTTAAATATATTGTACTAGAATCATGCTTGATTTCTGCAGCTTTTGAAAGATATCTAATTGCTCTATCATATTCTTTAATGTTGCAAAAAAATATGCTTATTAATACCATATTTAAATTAGGTATTATAGAAAGATTAAGTGAGTTAACTAAGTCACTTACAGCTTCACAGTACTTTCCAATTTTTAAATATGAATAGCCTCTATAGCCATATATAATAGATTTTTTTGATTTACTATGTATTCTATCAATAAATTGTGAATAATAATCAATGCTTTTCTGAACATCACCATTATTAAACATATCAATTCCATGTTTAGTTTTTAATATAAATTTAGCATATATATATATTGCTATAATTAAACTAATTAGTATTATAAAAAAGTTCATCTTTATATTGCTCCTTTGTTTTTCATAATTTTCCATATTAATTATACAATAAATTTTAACAGATGTATATGTAATCTCCCTTTGGGTTTACAGAATATTAAAATATTCTATTATAGATCATATATACATTATAGGACTATACATATAATGTTATGGAATAAATTAGTAGAGGAGAGAATTAAATGATTTATTCAAAGAATATATCAAAAGATGTATATGATGTTATTATTATAGGTTCAGGTATAGCAGGCTTATCCTGTGGAGCAAATCTTTCAGCTGCGGGATTATCTGTACTTGTTCTTGAACAACACTTTGTACCTGGTGGTGCAACAACAATGTTCAAACGTGGGGACTTTCATTTTGAAGGGGGAGGTCATAGGGTTACTGGAATTAGAACACCAGGAGCACCACTATATGAACTGCTTAAGAAAATTGGAAAAGATAAAGAAATAAAATCAGTGCCTATAAATCCATCTTACGTTGTAAAAGCCAAAGGTAAGACTCTTAGCGCTGATCTAGATATTAAAAAGTATACAAATAACTTAATTAAAATATTTCCAGATCAAGCTCACAATATAAATAGATTTATAAATGACATGTTGAGAATCAACGAAGCTTTGAAATATGTATCCTCAGATGAGGTGAATCCTTTAATTCTCACTACAAAACATAGTCTTTTCATAAAATATTCCCAAAGTACAGTTTTAGAATTTATAACGGACTATTTTACTGATAAAGAAATAATAAGATTTGTAACTGCAGTAGGAAACTATACAACGCTTCCAATAAGTCAGCAAAGTTTTTTAAACTTTGCAAATATGTGGGTGGCTCATCATCTCGGAGAAGGTATGAGCTTAATAGAGGGTGGGACGAAAGTACTTGTAGATGCACTTGTAGAATATATTGAATCCCTCAAAGGGCAGGTTGTAGTATCAAAAGATGTTTCTAAAATTATAATTGAGAATAAAAAGACTGTTGGGGTTGAAACAAAAGATGGCTGTATTATAAAATCAAAAGCAGTTATATCAACTGCTTCAAATGAAGAAACATATTTAAAACTTATTGACAATGAATATTTGGACCCATCTTTTATAGAAAAAACAAAAAATGAAGTGCAGTCGGGGGCTCTGTTTCAATTATTTTTGGGAATTAATGAAATTGATAAAAAAGGACTTGAAAATGTTACTACTTTCATATTCGGTTCTGATATGGATGATGAGTACATCAATAAAGTCTATAATTGGGATATTGATACAATGGTTGAGGGGGCAGTATTAACTGTAGAGGGCAGTGAAAATTCACCTAATGGTATGAGAAGTATTAATATTTCTTGCCTTTGTTCATATGATCATCCAGAAAATTGGTATATTAATAGAACTAATAAAGAAAAATATAATGAATTTAAAGAGATAATTGCTGATAAAGTTATAAAAAACATGTCTCAATATATACCTGACTTGAAAAATAGGATAGTGGTTAAAAATCTTGCAACGCCCTTAACAATGTATAGATATACTAGAGCCACAAAAGGAGGGATTCATGGGATTGCTCATATAATCTCTCAAAGTGGCAAAGATAGAGGAAATTTAAAATCACCTATAAACAACTTGTATAGGGCAGGACAATATGTTTTTCCGGGAGCTGGGATTGGTACTGTAACTATTTCAGGAAACCTATGTGCAGACCTTATATTAGAGGAAATGAAAAGATTACAGTGAAGAGAGTAAAGCCACCAGGGGCAAAGTAGTTATCCCAATATAGGTTTCGGTGGCTACACTCATACATTAAAACAAAATATGACATAATTAAAAAAGTATACATTTTAATGATATATATGAGAAAATAGAAACATAGTGTAATAAGTAGAAAATTAAGTTAACACATAAATAGGAGGTAAATTTATGAAATATATGTCAAATAAGAAGCTAATTATTAGTTGAATTATTATTTTGTCTTCAATTAGTATGTTCGGATGTTCAAATAAAAATAAAGCTTCAAATAGTACCTCTGATGCACACAATTTTACTGATTCATCTAATACAAGTAATGATTTAGCTACTAATGATACCAGCAATGTTACTACAAATACGAGTAATACTGATAAGGCATCAGAAGAGTCATCTTCTACAAAGTCTCAAGAACTCCTTAATAGTATCATAGATGCGGCGAAGGATGGAAGGGTTATTCAAAGTCTGGCTTTTTAGTTGGTTATTATCATTATGCCAACAATGATTCACAGCCTGACGCACAAGCACAACACTTTTTAGATGCAATTAATGGATTGCATTCAGACACTGTACTTTGGTTAGATATAGAAAATGAAGGCGATTGGAATAAACAACAAGCTGTTGCTTTCACAAAAGAATTTATAAGTTATGTGCAGGCTAGAGGGTATAAAATAGGTATTTTTGCTTATCCTGCTAAAAAGGTATATGCAAATAGGGAAGCTCCAAAGAGCTTCCCTATTTAAATTCTCCTCATATCTATTATTCAAAAGGATTCTCTGTTTTATAAAGCATTCCTTTTGGTTGATTAAATCCTAATTCTTTAACACCTAGATATCTAAATAAATTGTAAATTGCTTTTCCATAATGTCCAAATGCAACTGCTCCATGATGTGGATATCTCTTTTCTATTAATACATGACGATAAAATCTTCCCATTTCAGGAATTGCAAAAATACCAATAGCTCCAAATGAACGAGTAGCAACTGGTAATACTTCTCCTTCAGCTACATATGCTGTTAATTCTGCATCTGCATTACTTTGTAAACGGAAGAATGTGATATCTCCAGGAATAATATCTCCTTCAAGAGTTCCTCTAGTTATGTTTGGTTCTTGATTTGGTTCTAATGCTCTTGCCATAATCATTTGATTCTTCATAGTACCACTTGTTAACTTGCAAGCTGCTGTGTTACCGCAATGGAATCCCATAAATGTGTCTTTTAATGTGTAGTCAAATTTACCTTTAATATCTGATTCATACATATCAGCTGGAACTGTGTTATTAATATCAAGTAATGTTACAACATCTTGACTTATGCAAGTTCCAATATATTCACTTAATGCGCCATAAATATCAACTTCACATGATACAGGAATTCCCATTGCTGTTAAACGACTATTTACATAGCAAGGTACAAATCCAAATTGTGTTTGGAAAGATGGCCAACATTTATTTGCAAACACAACATATTCTCTTGAACCTTTATGTGCTTCCATCCAGTCTAATAATGTAATTTCATATTGAGCAAGCTTAGGTAAAATACCAGGCATCTTATTTCCTTCACCTAATTCTTTTTCCATGCTAGCTATTACTTCTGGAATTCTTGCATCATTGGCATGTTCATTAAATGCTGCATATAAATCAAGTTCTGAATTTTCTTCAATTTCAACACCTAGATTATATAATTGTTTAATTGGTGCATTACAAGCCAAAAAGTCTTGTGGACGAGGTCCAAATGAAATAACTTTTAATTTATTTAATCCAAGTAGGGCAGTAGCAACTGGCTTAAATTCTGAAATCATATTAGCAACTTCACTTGGTGTTCCAACAGGATATTCAGGAATATATGCCTTTATATTACGAAGTGCTAGATTATAGCTGGCATTTAGCATTCCACAATAAGCGTCTCCACGACCATTAATTAAGTTATCTCCATTTTCTTCAGCAGCAGCAACAAACATAACTGGTCCACCAAATTGTTTTGCAAGTAAAGTTTCTGAAGTTTCAGGTCCGAAGTTTCCAAGATATACTACCAATGTATTTACACCGGCTTCCTTAACTTCGGCTAATGCTTTTTCCATATGCTTTTCATTTTCCACAGTTGTTAAACATTCATAAATGTCTCCATTAGATTCTTTATAAGCTTCTACTACAGCCTTTCTACGATTAACTGATAACTCCATTGGAAAGCAATCTCTGCTCACTGCAACAATTCCTAATTTTACTTCTGGTATATTTTTCATAATTTATTCCTCCAATTTATTCTAATTTTTTTGTTTTACTTTATTGAAATGTTTTCGCCAATTAGACCTATAAATGCACCTTGTTCACCTAAATCAGTATCCTTATGACCAATTAACCATTTATTTTTGGCAAACAGTAATGCATCCTCACCAATTTTTTCAATTTCATTCTTCAATGGTA
>Ga0255360_1000043_pt1 | contig 37429 bp, 43 predicted proteins | sample GFST50metaG_FD_186004 | JGI IMG/M metagenome (GOLD analysis project Ga0255360, IMG submission 186004) | Peat soil microbial communities from Stordalen Mire, Sweden - G.F.S.T50 | ecosystem: Environmental > Terrestrial > Soil > Wetlands > Peat | place: Sweden: Norrbotten County, Stordalen Mire... | reverse complement strand
AGATGAGATTAGTACACCCTATCGGGTAGAAGATCTTCGAATAATAAAAAAGAAATGAGTTGTAATGTTCGCTAGAATTCAAGATAGTTTTCTATTGAATGTTATGACTACATTATACAAGGGGGAAGTAATGAATGGAATGTACGGCAATAGAGGAATGCAGAATAATGGTAATTTTTCAAATATGAATAACAGAAATAATAATAATCAGAGAAGCAGAGATATGCAGCCTTATACAAATATGATGTTAGTAATAACAGGTGGGTGTAATTTAAGATGTAGTTACTGCTATGAACAAGGAGATGGCTATGATAATAATAACAAGATGAGTTTTGAAACTGCAAAAAAAGCAGTGGATATGTTTTTTAGACAGATTCCAAGTAATGTAGAAAGAACTAGTATAACCTTTTTCGGTGGAGAGCCACATTTAAACTTCGAGCTTATTGTAAAAGTAATCAATTATACATATGAACATAGAACTATAGGGGAGTATAAAGGAAAAGGCTATAATTACGTTGTGAACACAAATGGAACCATATTAACAGATAATATGTTTGATTTATATAAAAAACTTGGAAAAAAAATAAATATAAGAATAAGTGTTGATGGCTACAAAGAAGATCAAGACATGTCTAGAAAAACAATTAACGGAGAAAGTAGTTGGATAATGCTTGAAAAGAATCTTTTAAGGTATAGAGAATTAAGAGAAAAGTACGGGGTGCAGGTAAGTTTAATTACAACAATAAATAAAAATACGTATAAACATTTATACGAAAATCATACAAAAATATATGATTTTTGTAAACTTCCCATAGGAAATCTATTTGTTCATGAAGATAATTGGACTAGCGAGGATTTTGAAATAATAAAGGAGCAGACAGGAAAACTTCATGATTACTGTATAGAAAGAAATATAATGTTATCCTTGTGCAATGTAAGGTCAAATAGAAATGAAGGAAATAGTACAAGAAGGAATATTTGTAGTGCAGGAGTAAACTCATTTACAGTAGATGAAAAAGGAGAAATATTTCCATGCCACAGATGTTATTTTAATGATTTAGGAGAAAGTTATAAATTAGGAAATGTGGATAAGGGCATAAGTAAGGCAAGAAGAAAATTAATGTGGGAGATTAATAATTTTGATATGCTTCCTCAAAAATGCAGAGAATGTAATCCAGTGATTAGAGATAAGTGCCATGTATGTATAACAACTAATAAAAAGGTATACGGAGATGCTCATAGTATACCAAGTGCCTATTGTATGTTCCAGAAGGAATTGTATTATATGTTATTAGAAAAAGAAATGGAAGCCTCAGAATTAAAAGACAGGAAAAATATATCAAGGAAAGTGACAGTATAATCCATTTAAAAGGAATAGAAAGTGAATAATCCACAAACTTTTAGATTGATTAGTTAAGTTGTTGGGATAGATAATGGAAGGAAAATAAGAAGAATAGACGGCATCAGAAAGAAAGTAGATCAGCATAAAGAACAGTTACTTTTTTAAAGATGCCAGAGTAACAAGCGTGTGCAATTGTTGAAAAGTTATAGAAATATAAGAAGACGAATGTCTATGTTCAGAATTAGGGATTTAAAAGTAGTGATTATAATAAATTCTGCGAGGAGGAACAAAATTGTTAAAGAAAAGAAGGAGCTTGGCAATACTTTGCACACTAATATTATCGGTAATATTAATGAATTTACTGATATTTAAAGTATCAGCTCAAGCAAAAGATCTGAAAAGTAGCGTAAACTGGAAGACAAATACTGAAACTGGAAATGTAACCACATCAAATGGTGTGAATGGAGGGACAAGTAACTGGGAAAGTTCAAGTTATTCTGAAAGTCATAATAATACAGGAGGAGGAAGTGATTCATCATCATCTTCAGCAGCTACGGCGGCATTAGCAGTAGCAGCAGCCTTGGCAGGAGTGTTAGGAGCTGCAACAGTAACGGGGAAAAGTTTAAACACAGGGGATGTAAATGGTTTCAATGGAGAAAGTAGTGGACTATGGGTACCAGAGGCAGATAGAACAGAAGTATTGAACATGATAAACACAACATCTAGGAAGCAGTACTATATAGATGGGAATGGATACCTAAAGGATTCACCAGGAGTAGCAGAAAATACATCAGGCTCAAGTACCTATTCCGCAGTGCTTGATGAACTAATATCAGGAAAAAATAGAGTGGTTGTAAGCCTAGATAGTGGTTGGACGAGCATAGATCCCAATACAGGTCAGCTAGAGAAAACAGACTTTAGTGCAGGGGATGAAGAAAATACAGGAATAACCATAGGAGCAAATAACACAACGCAAGTAGTAGAAATAGACAGTGGTTCAGCGTTAGGAGTAGATAAGTCAATAGTACTTGCACATGAACTAACCCATGCATTAAGAGGAGACTATGGACTTCAGACAGACAGCATAGGTGGAGGAATAAACAAGATAGAAGAAGGTTATGCAATACAGGTAGAAAATGAAATAAGAAAAGAGTTAGGAATGCCAATAAGGACAGATGGAGATCCAAGTGACGGTGGAGATGGAAGCTATGGAGATTTTGAAGGTGAAACACTACCTAGTAAGTGGTATGATAATGTTGAGTTGTATGCAGGAAGTGGAAGTAGTGTAGGAACAGTGTATAAGAGAGATGACTGCGGTAGTGAAGCCGATAGCGATTGTAGTAGCGACTGTGATTGTCATAGTGATTGCGACTGCAGCAGTGACTGCGACTGTCATAAGGATTGCGATTGTAGCACCGACTGCGACTGCCACAGCGATTGTGATTGTAGTAGCGATTGCGATTGTCATAGTGATTGTGACTGCAGTAGTGACTGTGATTGTCATAGAGATTGCGATTGTAGCAGTGACTGTGATTGCAGTAGTGATTGCGACTGTAGTACCGATTGTTGCTGGAGCAGTGATTGTGATTGTGAAAAAGATTGTGACTGTAGCAAAGATTGCTGCTGGAGCAGCGATTGTGACTGTGAAAGGGACTGTGACTGTAGCAGCGATTGCTGCTGGAGTAGCGATTGTGACTGCAGTAGAGACTGCGATTGTCACAGAGACTGTGATTGCAGCAGTTATGATGATTGTTACAGTGATTGCGATTGTAGTAGCGATTGCGATTGCAGAAGTGATTGTGACTGTGAGGAAGAACATGATTGCCACACCGATTGTGATTGCAAAAGTGATTGCGACTGTGAGGAAGAACATGACTGCCACACCGATTGTGACTGCAAAAGTGATTGTGACTGTGAAGTAGAACATGATTGTCACACCGATTGTGATTGTCACAAAGATTGTGATTGCCATAAGGATTGTGATTGTAGTAGCGATTGTGATTGCTATAAGGATTGTGATTGCAGTAGAGACTGCGATTGTCATAAGGATTGCGACTGCAGTAGCGATTGTGATTGCCATAAGGATTGCGATTGCAGTAGTGACTGTGATTGTCATAAGGATTGTGATTGCAGTAGCGATTGCGATGGAGATAGCAGTGTAGATTGCGAAAGCAGTAGTGATTGTGACGGTAGCAACAGTAGCAGTAGCAGTGATAGCGATGGATCGTGTGTAGATTGCGATTGCGATTGTGATGGGCAGTGTAATTCAGAGAACGACGGAGAGTGCGATGGTGACGGAGAATGTGGAGACGAGGACGATAGTACAGTTTTAGATAACAATGAAAATTCAAATTCCTTAAATGGAGAACTATTCTATAATGAGTTTTTAGCTAAGTGTGCAAGAGATGACTATAAAAGTGATGAGAAGAAGTATGACGTAGGAGGATGGCAATCCTTTTGGGAAGATACAACACCATTGTCTGATTATACAATATTTGGGCATAAAATTCCAGTAATACCTTCTAGTTCTGATATTGTTAATTGTGGGTTAAAAAAATTGTTTGGAAATAATAATTTATTTAATTCAGATTTATTTGATGGTGTTATAAGTTCGTCAGCCTTATCTTTTCTAGGAACAGTAGTTGGTCACACAGATAGTATTCAAAAAAAATTACAAGGTGAGATTGATGAGAATGGAGTAATAACTAACATTTATGGGGAGAATATTTCAGCGACATATTCTCCATATACAAGAGTTGCGAAAATAAGTGGTAATATAGCGAATACTATGTCTATAGGATTTATATGTGCTGATATAGGTAACACATGGACTGAAGATAGTGGTAATACAAGATTACAAAGGGTTGAGAAAACGGGGATTCAAGGTATAGGGGACGGAATTTGCTATGAGACAGGAAAAGGAACTGAGGTAATGGCTGTTGCAGGATTCGCTGGTATACCTGAAAGTGGTGGTTCTAGTTCAGCACTCATAGGAGGCGCTATTGTTATTGATACAACTGTTTCTACTGTAGTAACTAGCGGAGAAGATTGGCTATATAAAAAATTGAATATAAAATAGTATGAGGCGGTGATAGTTTGAAAAAATACAAAATGGGATATCAACCATATTTGTTTGCTTTAGTTACATTTTTAATATCATTACCTGTTCTATTTATGGGTGATGCACGATATGTGTGGTATATATTTTGTATACCTGGGTTTATACTTGAATGTATAGGCTTAATTGATATAGCATTTTTTACTTATAAAAGTGTTGATGATAAGGGTATCTTGACTAAAACTTTTTCTGTTACTAACTTTATAGAGTGGGATGAAGTATATGGAGTTTATTTTGATGGTAATAATAAATTTTATAAATTTGTTGTAGTAATACAGGGTAAAGACAAAAAAACAACTGTAATTAGTTGGTTTAAAGATTATAAAGAACTAATAAAAATAGTAGTAGATGAGTGTAAAAAAAGAAATATTAAAGTTGAACTAATGGTAGAAAAAATAATTGAAGATTAAAGATGTATAAAATTTAGGGTATTGCGGAGATTGCGATTGAGAATGTAGCGACGATGGAGATCCTAATGTAGCAACAATAACTGGAAATATCCTTCTTGGAATAGGGGATTCAATAGTTGATACAGGAGAAGCAATATGCAATGCCTTAACAGCAGAAGGGATCGCATTTTTAGCACAGGCATCACAACCAGGAACAGAAGCGAATATACTTCTAACTGAAATTGTACAGCAAGCAGTTATGCAGGCATGGAATAAATATTCAGATGGTAATGATGATAAACAGAGTTCTTAGCATCAGATGTTTTTTAGCTGATGCTTAGAAATCGTTATCCAGGGACGTAGCCGCTCTTAACTCCCACTTGAAAAACATGGGAGTATTAGAGCGGGTAGTCATCGGATGAAAAGGCAAGAATGATAGGTGATTTAGTTGGAAATGTATTACTGGCAGTTGTTGGAACGAAAGGTGTTTCGGCAGGGATTGATGCTATAAAAGGAAGCTTAGCATCAGGAAAATTAGCGGATATGCTTGGTGCAATTGGAAGAGGTACAGCTACAACAGATGATTTGGTGGATTCTTTAGAGGGGGTTGGTAATGCTGTAGATAAAGGAATAGATGATATAAGTGATGACGTGACTGGTTCAGTTTCATCAGAAATAAGAGTTCAACATGCAGTAAGTAATGCTAAACAAGCCCAAAGTGTTTTAGATGGAATAAACCCAAAATATTTTAATAGTGGAAGTAGATTTGGTGGAGGCTTTTATATTGGAGGAGACAGCAATACAATAGTTGCGGAATTGGCTGAACATGGTAATGTTGCAAAATATGCTATAAGTTATGATATGGATTTAAGTGGACAAAAGGTACTTGATTTAACTAATCCAGATGTGGCAGCTAAATGGAATTATGTTCAAAATGGTACATCAACTAAAGAATGTCAATCAATAGGGGAGATTGCACAATCACAAGGTTATTCGGTAATTAAATGTCAATCATATAGAGGTAGTGGCATAAATTATGTTATTTATAATGATTTTGAAAATATATTATCAGCAAAAATGGTAACACCAGTTGAATGAGGTGAAATAGATGAATATAAATAGAATTAAATTAAAAGTTAGAAAAGAAGAAGGAATATGCAAAAAATGTGGAGAGATTAGAAAATTTTATTATTTATCAGATTTTTCTTATGGAGAAAGGCTAATTCTAATTAAGGGCGGGAAAGATTATGCCTATGTAAATTTGCTTGAAGATAATGCTTTTGAAAAACTAGAAGAAGTCATAAACTTAGTGTTAAAAAAATATAATATAACACTAAATAAGATGATGTTTGCTAAGTGTATAAATAAGCTATTTGGATTAACTTGTGACATGATTGATAAGGAATTAGTTTATACTGCAAATATCAATGAAAAATGTCAACACTGTGGGTACGATAAGTTTTTATTTGGAGCTGATTTAAAAGAAGCAATTGTTGATATTGAAGTTCCAGTTGTAACACATTTTTACTGGAATTCTTTGAATGAGTCTGATAAATTAAAAGCAGTTGAAAATGAATTAAGAAAGCTTAGCTACATTAATTAAATCTTATAAGAATCTGGACAGTCAAAAGATCAATAAAAAAAGTTAAACCTTTTTGTTAAATTTAATAAAGAAAATTTCAAATAACTTTAGAGAATGTTTTTCAAGGCAAACTTCATTTAACTGGTTTGTGCTTATTATAATAGGTCTCATGTTGCGTTCAGATTCATTAGGATTAACATCAATAATTCGTGATTTGGATCTTTCGCATAATATCTATGCTACAATGATACATTTTTTTTCATGGTTCTTCATGGGGGTTTGAAACTATTGTAAAAAATGGTGAAAAATTGTTAAAAGCTTCGTGCCAATCTATAAAGAAGATGGTGTAACAATTCTTGTTGGTTATGGTGTTAAAGCCTCAAAAGAGGCTCGTAAGAAGCCTGGAGTTAAAAAATTGCACCAAGAATCTGAAAATTCTTGAAAAGGAGAATATATTTTCGTCATATGCTTGGTAGAGTTGATGTACTAGCTGGAAATAGTTCAAAGCTATTTTGTATTTCTTTGCACATAAATCTTCAAGATGGGGTAAAAACATTACGTAGCTGGATAAATCCAAAAGAAAAGAATGAGTCTCATGTTGTTAAAATGGTTAAAAATTCATTTTAAGTAAAAAGACTATAGGAAAATCAATACTTCTTTTAGATAGATATATTCTTTCTGTTCCAGCACTTATAGCATTAAAAAAACTAAATGCTCAAGGAAACGCCTTACTTCAAATTGTAACAAACGCTAAGAAATACTGTACTGCTTACGAAAAACCAGGTGAGTATACCGGACATGGAAGACCACGTAAAAAAGGATATTTTGTCAAGTTAAAAAAAGGATTTGGAATTGAAATAACTGGAGGAATACTAGCAGCTATAGGAACTGCATTTGCACTTCCAGAGATAGCAGTAGGAGCTATTGCCATTGGAGCAGCATTTGCTATTGGATGGGGAATATCGACAGTAGCTAGCAACTATAAAACAAAGCATAATTTAAAATAAGTTTATAAATAAATGACATAAATTTTTATAAAAACATTAATAAAAATGTCAGCAACTTATCCTCTAATATATTACAAATTTTAAAAGAAAAAGTTGCTGACAATAACTAGATAAAGTATATGATAAATTTAACAAGTAATACAAGAGGAGACATAGTATGAATAAAAAATATAATGCAAAAAAAATATCAAGCATGGCATTTTTTTTTGCTATGCTTCCATTTATAGTAGGTGAACATGGGACATTAAACGTGAAACTTATTATGGCTGTAGTTACTGGTGTAATTCTTTTGGGAGGTTGTGTGTTTTTTATTTATCGTCGGTTTTTTTGGGGGATAATTTTGATGTTGATTTTGTTGATAATTGTGGGTATATGCATACTTGACACATGTATTAACAATAAATATTACAATAATTACTTAATTATGTCATTACCGATTTTATTTATTTTATTTTCAATAACATCATATATTATTATTATGAAATTAGGAAACAAAGAACAAATAAGAGTTGTAAAACGAAATGTGATATTAATGGTTGTGATAATGGTAATTATGGAGATATGTTTAATACATTCATATTTATTATAAAGAAAGTTAGTTGGGGTTGGTTTTGGCATATTATCTAGAGCTTGGGATGAACAATATACATAAGTATTATTCGATTATAAAATATAAGGATGAAAAGAAAATATATGAACAAAACGAAAAACAGCAAAAATAAAGTATTAAAAAGTTAAATAAATTGAAAAAATAAAAATAAAGTAAGGAGTTAGAAAAATGAAAAAATTATTACCAATAGGAACAGTAATATTATTAAAAGGTGGTAAAAAAGAATAATGATTTATGGTAGAAAGCAGAAACAAGAAGGCACAGATAATATATGGGATTATGTTGCATGTTTATATCCAGAGGGAAATATTGATCCTACAAAGAGCTATATGTTTAATGACAATCAGATAGAAAGGGTGTATTTTATAGGTTTTCAGGACACTGAGGAATTTGAATTCCAAAAGTATCTGGAAGAAAAATTAGGATAATTCAATTGTTTATTGATAAACATTCGCCATTTATTTTGGTAGAAGCACTTTCAGTAACATAATTCACAGAAATTAGTGGGCGAGGAGAAGGAATATGGAATGCCTTAACAGCAGAAGGGATTGCATTTTTAGCACAGGCATCACAACCAGGAACGGAAGCGAATATACTTCTAACTGAAATTGTACAGCAAGCAGTTATGCAGGCATGGAATAAATATTCAGATGGTAATGATGATAAACAGAGTTCTTAGCATCAGATGTTTTTTTAGCTGATGCTTAGAAATCGTTATCCAGGGACGTAGCCGCTCTTAACTCCCACTTGAAAAAGATGGGAGTATTAGAGCGGGTAGTCATCGGATGAAAAGGCAAGAATGATAGGTGATTTAGTTGGAAATGTATTACTGGCAGTTGTTGGAACGAAAGGTGTTTCGGCAGGGATTGATGCTGTAAAAGGAAGCTTAGCTTCAGGAAAATTAGCGGATATGCTTGGTGCAATTGGAAGAGGTACAGCTACAACAGATGATTTGGTGGATTCTTTAGAGGGGGGGAGTAATGCTGCTGAAGCTGCTTTAGCAAAGGGAAGTGAAAAGACTTGGGAAGAGTTTTTAGCAGCAAATTCGGGAAAAAGTATTGAGGAAGCTTCAAGTTCATATATTAATTTAATAGATGGACAATCACCGTGGCCTGAAGGATTTGATACAGATGCACATACGACTACACTTAAACCAGGAGATACATTCCAGATGGCATTAGATCAGGCACAACCAGTAACATCACCAGGAAACTTTGCTACATTTGACAATATACCTAATACTGATTATGTTAGAAATAACTTAGCAGTAAAATCAGATTGGAAGACCGATTGTAGTAAGGTAGTTACTTATAGAGTTAAAGAAGGAGTGGAGATACCTGTAATTGAAGGACCAGTTGGACCACAAATAGACTTGAACGCTGATAAATATTTACCTGGTGGAGGAAGCCAAATACAAATGTTACTTGATAGAAGTGCAAATAAAATGGATTATTTAGAGGTTGTTTCAGTAACGTCAATTAATTAGAGGAGGAGAAAAAATGACTGTTGAAAATTTTATTTGGGATAGCGAAAATCAAAGTGTAAGTTGGACGTATGACGAAAAAGTCATTAAGGAAACATTTGAGAATGCACATTTTGCCTCTGTTAATGAACAAAAAAATTTTGTGTATGTTGAGGCAGGGCAAAATTACTCTCAAGACCAAGTCTATCATCTTTCCTTTGACGGAAAGCAAATATTTATATTTGACAAGGTGAATGGTAAAGTTAGCTGGTTACATCAAGACCAATTGGTAGAAGTTAATTGTAAAAATGTTATAAATGCTCAATTCTATGTTGGGCAGGCTGTGATAATCATAATTACAGCATCAAATCAAGTTGATAGAAAATTACAAGGGTTTGCGTTAGATGGAACATTGTTGTTTGAAAAGGAGCCTCCACAAGGATATAATTTTGTGTATTTATCAACTTCAAAGAATCAGCCTTCTGTTGTATGTGATGGAGGAAAAACTAACGCTGATGTTTACGGCAGAAGTAGCTGGCATTTTGCTATTGATAATAAAACGGGTGATATGACTAAAGAAAATTTAGCATATTGAGAAATTTATATTAGGAAGTGACTGCAATAGATAGGCTTTGCTGACACATAATGCTAAGCGAAATGTACCAAGAATCAGACTTCATGATTTGCAAATATTGTTGTAATGTAGGCAAGATAGAATACACTGCATAATAATAAGAATGTATTGAGAAAATGGCAAAATGAACTAGCTGAAAAACAATAAGTAAGCTAGTTCATTACATACATTTTAGAGTGATAAAGTAGTGGTAAGCTTTGATAACACTTAAAATTGAAGCTATAAAACACAAATACAGACTTAGCCCCAAGGGGGGGAGTAATGCTAGCATTAATATTATTCATAGTGTTAATGATTTAGATAGCTCACAAATCGAAGCATTGACTAAGTATACAGGAGATGATTATGTAAACATTAATAATTCTTTACGTGGACTCGAGACTTTGAGTGCAGATAATGAGGAAACGGTGAATATAATAAAGTCTATACTTAGTAAGGCATCATTGCCAGAAGATATGACTCTTTATAGAGGAACTTCTACAGAAGCATTAGGATCTTTGAAAAATTTATCACCTGAAGAGTTGATAGGAAAAACTTTTACAGAACCAGATTTTATGAGTACATCAACTGAAAGTACTGTAGCTAAAGGAACTTTTTCTGGAAATATGCAAATAGAAATAGAGGCTTCTCAAGGATCACATGGACTGGATATATCATCAATTAGTAATATGCAAATGAATCAGAAGTGTTATTCAATGCAGGGCAAGAAATGCTCATTACAGGTGCCGAAACTAGGGGTGGTATACTTTATATTAAAGTGATATTAAAATAAAGGAGAATATATTAATGAGTAAAGAAAAAAAGCAACTTTCTCTTATTGAACGATGGGAATTGGATATAGAATCTTATAAAAATGGAGTACAAGTTTTGACATCTGTGCCACAATGTGAAAAATGCAGGTATTTTATAAAAGGAAAAGCATTGCATTGTAAAATGTATGATAATGAGAAGAAACCAAAATATGTAATGTTTCCAAGTAAGGAATGTCCAAGGTATGAGAGTATTGAATTAATAGAAGTTGCTATAAATAACGAGTATGATAGTAAAATGTTTGGTGGACTATTTGGATTTTGTGTAGGAGATGCTTTGGGAGTCCCTGTAGAGTTTTCTACTAGAGATGAAAGAAAAAGAGACCCTATAAAAGAGATGCGGGCATATGGAACATATCATCAACCATTTGGTACATGGTCAGACGATACATCATTAACATTATGTTTAATTGAAAGTATTAATAACCATTATTCTGTTCAAAGAGTTGCTGATAATTTTATGAAGTATTACAAATATGGATATTTAACACCATATTGTGAAGTTTTTGATATAGGAAAGTCTACTAAAAATGCTATTGATAAAATGATACATGGGGTAGAGCCTGTAGACTGTGGCGGGAAAACAGAACAAGATAATGTTAATGGTTCATTAATGAGAGTTTTGCCATTGGCATATTATGTGAAAAATATGTTGCCAATTAAGCAAATAGAAATAGTTGAAGAAGTATCATCATTGACACATTCACATAAACGTTCTAAGTTAGCCTGTATTTTCTATATAGAGTTTGTAATAAATTTACTGAATGGAAATAAAAAGGATGAAGCGTACAAAAATACTATTGAATTTGTAAAGAAATATTGTAAAGAAATTTACTCTGAAGAAATAGAGAATTATAGAAGAATATTGGATGGGACAATAGCATCTTATAATGAAGAGCAAATAAAATCATCTGGGTATGTAATAGAGACAATTGAAGCTGCATTGTGGTCATTTTTAACAACAGACAGTTATAATGAAGCTGTTCTTAAAGCAATTAATTTGGGAGGAGATACGGATACTATTGCTGCAATTGTTGGAGGAATGGCGGGAACATATTATGGTTTTCAATCTATTCCTGATAATTGGGTACAAAATTTGGCAAGAAAAGAAGAAATTTATGAGATGTTAACTAAATTTAGATATGTAATAAATATAAAAGAGAAATTTTCACATTAAGAAAGAAGCGATAAGGTTGAAAGTATGGGAACTAGAAACTGATGCAAATAACTATGATTATTTTACAATTCCAGATGATGAAGAAGAAGAGAAGTTATTGTTTGATTATTGCTTTGATGGAAATCCTATTGCAGATAGGTGGAAGCCAATTACAGTAGAGGTTATAGAAGAATCGAAAAGGAGTGATACACCAACTTTTAAGCCAGGAGCACCTGTATTGAGTGAAAATGCTATAATGAAATTGCAAGATTTAATAAAAGGAGTAGTTGAAGTATTGCCCCTAAATTATAGTAAAGAACAATATTATGCAATAAATGTTCTTGATGTTGTTGATTGTATTGATTATGATAAGGCGAAATGCAAGATGTTTGGAGATGGAAAGAGGGTTATGAGATTTATTGAATATTCATTCAAACCTGAAATTATACAAAATAAGCATATTTTTAAAATTCCAGAGCTTTGTAAATCATGTGTACTAGTATCCGATGAATTTAGAAATAGGGTTTTAAAAAGTGGATTAGACGGATTTGCTTTTCACGAGTTGTGGGATTCAGAGGGAGAATGATTGTATAATTTAAATTATATTTAGAAACGAAATGTCAATGGGTTTTAATGATACTTGTTGGCATTTTGCGATTTATACTGATAGTGTATATATAAAGGTTACACTGTTGATACAATAGAAGGAAACAACGCATCAAAATAAAACAGCAGAAGGGATTGCATTTTTAGCACAGGCATCACAACCAGGAACAGAAGCAAATATACTTCTAGCTGAAATTGTACAGCAAGCAGTTATGCAGGCTTGAAATAAATTTCCAGATGGTAATGATGATAAACAGAGTTCTTAGCATCAGATGAAAAGGCAAGAATGATAGGTGATTTAGTTGGAAATGTATTGCTGGCAGTTGTTGGAACGAAAGGTGTTTCGGCAGGGATTGATGCTATAAAAGGAAGCTTAGCATCAGGAAAATTAGTCAAAATGCTTAGTGCAATTGGGAAGCGGTTCAGCTACAACTGATGATTTGGTGGATTCTTTAGAGAGGGGTAGTGGAGCTGAAGAGGCGGCAAGGTCAGCAGGTGGAGAAACCTTCTTCAGGAGCTGTGGCTAGTGCAACTTCACATATTATACAACATCATAATGTAGAAGATTTTACTACTGCTAAAGGTTTAGGTGCTTTAGTATTTGATACTGGTGTTGGGGGGCTTTTTGGTGAAAAAATGAATTAAAGTTTAAATGCTTAATATGTAAAAATAAAGTGTTTATTTTATGAGAATATGTTGCTATATGAAGGAGGATAAATATTGGGTAAAATTGTTATTTCTTTACTGTTTAATTTGTTGATTTGTTTCTTTTGTTTTTTTATTTTAGGAGGAAGAAAATATAATTACATGAAGGAGGGGTATAAGGCATATGAAGTGCTAAGTAAACAAGCTCAAGCTAGAGTAAATGCAGGCATTCATATATTATTTAAAGTAATTGCCATATTAATTTTATGTGTATATGTATTACCGTTTTTATTGGATATACCTACATTAGTTAGTGGTAAATACAAAACTGTAGAAGGAAAGCCTACAGAGATTTCAAAGGGTTCATTTAATAGGTGGTATTTGAAACAAGATATTAAAATAAAAAATGTAGATTTAATAGTTTATTTTGATGTCCCCATAAATGAGCAAACAATTTACAAAGCATATTATTTGCCATTTAGCAAGTACTGTATTTATATTAAACCAGAATAAAAGTAGAGAGGATATAGAATTGTCTCATAAGTTATAGAATACGATAACGGTCAGAAGATTAGATATACTTATGATGCAAGTGGAAACTTGCTTACATCTAATACGTCACAATTAAAAGCAATAAGCATAGATTCAAATCAATATACATTGCCAATTAACAGCAGTCACGAAATAGTTTTAAATGGAACATATACTGATAATGAAACTATTGATATAGCTGCAGATGCAGAGTATACATCTTCTAATCATTTTGGAATTATTACGGGTTTAAAAGCTGGTCAAGCTATCATTACTGCAACATATGAGAATTATACAACTACTTGAAGTGTAAGTGTTATTTCTGGTAATGCAGTAACAGGAGTAGCTTTAAATAAACAAACAACAAGCATAAATGTGGGAAACATAGAAAAGCTTGTAGCAACAGTAAGTCCAGGAATTGTAACAATTACAGCAACCACTGTAGATGGAAGCAAAGCTGCAAGTTGTAGCTTTACGATTAACAATCCAGTAGAAGGTCTTTAGGACTTAACTACTGGATTATATATTAGTTCTTTGAATTATCGAATATTTTTATTTTGAAGGTGAACTTCCTCAGGAAGCTCCTTTGACCAAGGCATATATTTTAATAGAGTATCTTTATTTTTATCTTTAACCTCTAAATTAGAAAGCACATCCATCAAGTACACTAAGTACTTTTCTATAGCTAAACCATTAGCTTTAGCAGTTTCAATTACGCTATAAATAGTTGCACTGGATATATCATCAATTAGTGAATTGCCTGTGATTTTCGTTCAGGAGAAAGCCACTTGCAGTCTTGTTCTTTAGTTAATGAAATTGATGATTGTATTAAATCAATAAGCCACAATTATTTTGTGGAAAAATAGGAAATAATTTAAAAAAATCATACCCAATTCATTTAAATTTTTATTAAAGTCTGGTATAGAGAATAGTAATAATGTCATCACGAAATGTGGTATCAATAGTTATGATAATGGTAATTATAAATATATATTTAATATATGAATAGGAGTCTTTGCTATGAAAAAGAAACAATTTATAATTATCATTTTAGCCTTTTTTTTATTTATCAAAATACCACCCGTTTATGGAAGTACAGATAACCAATCTAATTTCATTCATCCAAGTATGTCAATTGAAACAATTCTAAAAGAAAAATTGGGCTTTTCTGAAAAAGAAATTCAAGATAAAAAGAGATTAGGAGAAAATGCATTTGCTATTGCTAAAGAAAAAGGCGTAGATAAAGAGAGTTTAAAGAAGATTGTTATTAAAACTAAATGTAAAAAAATAGATGATGCTTTAGGTGATGGTTATGTATCTAGTAAGCTTGCAGACATGATGAAAAATGCTGTAAAATCAAGAACAGAAAAATGGAATGGAGAATTTTAATTAGGCATATTCAAAAAAATAACAAACTTATTATTTTTTGATTTCTTAACAAATAATTAACATGTGAATATAATATTTACTAGAGTATTTAAAATGGTAGGTATTTATGAAGAAAAGAATTTTTTATCCAATTTCTTTACTAGTTTTGTTAACATTATGCACATCTCTATTATATGGCTGCAGTAATAGCAGTAAATCATCTTTGAAAACAGTGAGACTTAACGAGGTTATTCGTTCAGTGTTTTACGCACCTTTTTATGTGGCAATGAATAATGGATATTTTAAAGATGAAGGGCTCAATATTGATCTTTCTATTGGGCAAGGCGCAGATAAAACAATGCAGGAAGTTATTAGTAAAAATGCGGACATAGGTTTTTGTGGACCAGAACAATCAATTTATATCCAAAATCAAGGTAAAGAAGATTACCCAGTGGTATTTGCACAGCTTACGCAAAGAGATGGTTCCTTTCTTGTTGGCAGAAAAGACGAAAAGAACTTTAAATGGGAAGAACTCAAAGGAAAGACTATTATTGGAGCTAGACCAGGTGGAGTACCTGAAATGACATTGGAATATGTACTTAAAAAACATGGTCTTGATCCTAAAAAGGATGTTAACATCATAACCAATATAGATATTAATGCAACAGCAGAGGCGTTCAAGTCAGGTACAGGAGATTATGTTGCACTTTTTGAACCATCTGCTAGTATGTTAAGACAAACTAATTCAGGATACATTGAAGCTTCAATTGGAAGTGAAGCAGGACCTCTGCCATATACATGTTACTTTACAACAAAGTCATATATGGATAACAATAAAGATACTTTGGTTAAATTCACTAGAGCCATTTACAAGGGGCAACAATGGGTACAAAGTAATAGTGATAGTAAGGTTGCAGAGAAGATAAAGTCATTTTTCCCGGGGACAGATGTAGGACTATTAGCTCAAAATGTAAACAATTATAAGAAAGTAAATGCATATGCAGACAGTCCTAAAATAAGTAAAGACGATATAAATAGATTAATGAATATTATAGAAGGCTATCAAAAGGATTTGATTAAAACAAGGCCTGCATTTAATAAACTTGTAAATACGGATATAGCAAATGAAGCAACTAAATAAGTTACACCCCAAAAAATGAAAGTTGATAATTGAGAGTGGAAAGTTGAAAGTTAATGTTGATTTTACGTAGCAAAGCTACATAAAATCTAAAATAAATTATTAGTTTTTCTGAACATAGTGAAGAAAAACATCATTAACTTTCAATTTTCAATTCTCAACTTTCTTTTTTACACAATAATCCAAATGATTTCATATAATAAATAGAAATTATTTTGGAGAGTTGAAAATGAATAAGCTAGAAATTAAACATATATTTATGAATTATCACTCAATGCTTGGTGAAACAGAAGCTATAAAGGATGTTAGTTTTAATGTAAACAAAGGTGAGTTTGTGAGCATTGTTGGACCATCTGGCTGTGGAAAATCAACATTACTCAATATAATATCTGGACTTATTGAACCTTCAAAGGGAGAAATCCTAGTAGATGGTGAGAAAGTAAAAAATATGAACAAAAAGTTTGGATATATGTTTCAAAAAGATGAGCTTTTTGAATGGCTAAATGTTTATGAAAATGTTCTTATTGGCCTTAAAGTTCAGCATAAAAAAACAAAGGAAAATATTGAAAAAATAGAAGAAATGCTAAAGGAATATAAACTTGAAGATTTTAAAAAGCATTATCCAAGTGAACTGTCAGGAGGAATGAGACAAAGAGCTTCCTTAATAAGAACCTTAGCCTTAAATCCTGAAATTCTAATTTTAGATGAGCCATTTTCAGCATTAGATTATCAAAGTAGACTTAGGGCTAGTGATGAAATTTTTAAGATAATAAAACAGGAAAATAAGACAGTTATAATGGTTACTCACGACATATCGGAAGCCATTTCTATGTCTGAAAGAATAATAATATTTTCAAGGAGACCAGCAAGCATAAAAAAAGATGTATGTATTGATTTTGAGGATGACTCACTTACGCCTTTAGAAAAGAGAGAAAATCCAAGGTTTAGAGAATATTTTGATGCTGTATGGGGGGAGCTTGAGATAGATGAATAATGTAAGTGTAGAACATAAAAAATTTATTAGAGAAACTAAAAAGAAGAAAAAGATGATTATATTTTGGAGATGGTTCATTTTAATTGCCTTTTGCATTTTATGGGAAATGGCAGGGGACTTAAAGTGGATAGATCCATTTTTAATAAGTACTCCAAGTAGAGTCTTTAGTAGCGTTGTTGAGATTTATAAAGAAGGGACGCTTTTTACAAATATAGGAATTACCTGCTTTGAAACGGTGCTGGGTTTTACCATAGGAACGTTACTTGGCATATTTATAGCAATACTTCTTTGGTGGTGCAATTTCATTTCAAAAGTGTTAGATCCATATCTTGTGGTTTTAAATGCGTTACCTAAGGTTGCTTTGGCACCAATAATAATATTTTGGGTAGGAGATGGAATTAAAGCAATAGTTACAATTGCAATTTTAATATCTATTGTTACTACAATAATAAGCGTTCTAGATGCCTTTAATAGAGTGGATAAGGATAAAATTAAACTTTTAAAAACCTTTGGTGCAAACAAATTTCAAATTCTTGTGATGCTAGTAATACCAGCATCCATTCCAAGTATTGTATCAGCTCTTAGAATTAGTGTTGGACTTTCCTGGGTAGGGGTAATTATGGGAGAATTTCTAGTAGCAAAAGAAGGGCTAGGGTTTTTAATAGTATATGGTGGACAGATATCTCAGCTTAATATGGTAATGATGAGTATAGTAATCCTTGCAATCCTTGCATATTTAATGTATGAAATAGTACTGATTTTTGAAAATAAGATAAGAGCAAGATTTTAGGAGATTTTATATGAACATTGATGTGGTATTTCAAGGTGGAGGAGTAAAAGCAATAGCTTTTGTTGGTGCAATTCAAGCACTAGAACAGAATGGATACACATTTAATAGGCTTGCAGGGACATCTGCAGGGGCTATTACAGCTGCATTACTCCGTGCTGGTTATAGTGGGGAAGAACTAAAAAAAATAATGCTTGATATGGATTACACAAAGATTTTAAACAATAGTATGGGTGGTATTCCATTAATGGGTAATGCCATAGAACTTATAAAAAGTAAAGGTTTTTATGATGGACGTCTAATTGAAAAATGGATTTACAAACTACTAAAGAAAAAAGGCATAGTGAAATTTAAAGACATAGAAGGCTATGAAAAAGGAGCTCTTAAAATAATTGCTGCGGATGTGACAAAAAGAAATATTTTAATATTGCCTGATGATTTAAAAAACTACGGCATTGAACCATCAGAATTTGAGGTGGCAAAGGCTGTTAGAATGAGTATAAGTATCCCCTTTTTCTTTAAACCTGTTAAGCTCAAAGTTAATCATAATGTGAGTTATATTGTGGATGGAGGTGTTATAAGCAATTTCCCAATTTGGTTATTTGATGTGGAGGCTACTCCAAGATGGCCCACTTTCGGCTTTAAACTAAAAAATAATACAAATAAACAAGTGAATAAACAAGGAAATGATCTGTTTTCATATTTTATTGATGTTATTGAAACCATGGTTGACAGGAATGAGGAAGAATATTTGCCAGATAGGAATGCAATTAGGACGGTTACAATAGATACTGTGGGAGTAAGAACTACAGAGTTTAACATATCACGTAAAAAGTGTATTAAACTTTATGAATCCGGTTTTAATAGCACAAATGAATTTTTAAATAGTTGGAGTTTTCGTGATTATATATCGAAATACAGGAAATAAAACTAGAAATAGGCATGTGAAAAAAAATAATAAGTCCATATTGCGAGATAATTTTGCGTACTACAAGGAAACAGGTTCCGTTAATACTAAGTAGTCTTAGCGGGTTCTGCTGACGCAGTAGTACACGAAATTAGCCGCTAGGTGGACTTGTTATTTTTTGAAGATGCCTTAAATTTCTAGTTTTATTTTTAGTTAATTTTAGAATATGTGGAATGATTTTAGGACACACTAGAAATTATTACATTTATTAAATTTAAGAAAGGAACAGAGTAGTTATGAAAAAAAAATATATTATAGGCATAATAATTATAGTAGTTGCTATTGGCTTTATAGGAATTATCAGAATGGGAAAAAATAAAGGGAATTTTATATCTGTTAAAACTGCAAGCGTTATTAAGTCAAATATAAAGGCTTACTATTCAACAACAGCTACTATAAAGTCAAAAAATAGCAAGGACTATTATGCACCAAGTGGGTGTAGCGTTAAAACTGTTAATGTAAAAATAGGGGATAGGGTAAAAAAAGGAGCAGTGTTAGTTACATATCAGGTTCAAGACTTAGGTGCAGCAGTAAACCAGGCACAACTAAATTTAAGTACGGCACAAAGTCAAAAACAAGATTTGTTAAATACACAGGCTACAAATAATCAAGTAATTGCTAATACAAATAACCAAATTACTGCTACTACAAATGAGATAAATAGTTTAACTGCACTTCAATCTAATCCAGTTGCATATAACGCTGCAGGAGGAGATAAACAGCTGCAAACATTGAATTCTACGTTAACAAGCTTAAATAATACAAAAGATCAGATACCAGATGAAACAGAAAAGCTAAAACAAGCTGATAATTCAATAAATTTAGCGCAGGTAAATTTAAATACTGCTAATGAAAATTTAGCAAATAGTGTAAATAGTAATGTAGCTGATTTTGACGGAGTAGTTACAGCATTAAATGCTAGTGTGGGAGCAGTGACTAGTGGAGGTACACCAGCAGTAACAATAGAGGATCAAAGTAACTTAGAGGCAGAAGTAGACTTAGATAAATATAGTGCTAGTGAGGTGAATCTAGGAGAACCTGTAACGTTAAGCTTTGCAAATAAAAATTATACTGGCAAGATATCATATGTAGCACCAACAGCTCAGATTACAACATCTGCTGGAACAGAAAGTACAATACTTATAGCAGATATAGATATAGACCCACCTCAGAATGGATTAATAGAAGGCTTTGACGCAGATGTGAATATACTTACAGGGGAAAGTGATAATGTTATAGACGTTCCAGCAGAAAGCATACAAACAGATAAGTCAGGAAACAATTATGTGTTTGTTATATCAAATGACAAGGCTGTAAAGAGGGCAGTCCAAATAGGAATTCAATCAGATACTGATGCAGAAGTTAAAAGCGGACTTAGAGTTGGAGATAAAGTTATACTTAATCCTAGTGCATCAATACAAAACGGAACTTCCGTAAAATCCATTTAAGGAGAGGAAGAACATGATTGAGGTTACTAATATAATTAAGAAATATGTAGCGGGAGAAATTGATTTTACAGCACTTACAGGAGTAAATTTAAAAATAGAAAAGGGGGAATTTACCTCTATAATGGGACCTTCTGGTTCAGGAAAATCTACTTTTATGAACATATTAGGATGTCTTGACAAAATGGATTCAGGAAAATATATGCTTAATGGTCAAGACGTTTCAAATCTAACTGGCAATGAACTGGCATTTGTAAGAAATAAAGAAATAGGTTTTGTATTTCAGGCATTTAATCTATTACCAAGGTTAACGGTACTAGAAAATGTTGCATTACCAATGGTTTATGCAGGCGTACCAGCAAAGGAGAGACGTGAAAGGGCGCTAGAGGCTTTGTCAAAGGTAGCATTAGAAAACAGGGTTAAGCATAAACCTAATGAAATTTCCGGTGGGCAAAAACAGAGAGTTGCAATAGCTAGAGCAATAGTAAATAGACCTAATGTTATTATGGCAGATGAACCAACGGGAAACCTTGATACAAAATCCACTTTTGAAATAATGAAAATTTTTCAGGACTTAAACGATGAAGGAGCTACAGTGGTTATGGTAACTCATGAGCCAGATGTGGCTGTTTATACAAAGAGAATTGTAAGATTTAAGGATGGTGAAATAACATCTGACGAAGCTGTAAAGGATAGAATTAGGTTACAATAATGCCTTGAAAAGGAGGTAATAACATGAGCTTTTTAGAAAGTTTGCAAATAGCTATTGAAAGTATAATGGCAAATAAAATGAGATCTTTTCTTACCATGCTAGGGATAATTATAGGAATAAGCTCTGTAATAGCCATTGTATCACTAGGAGAAGGTGGGCAAAGTGCTGTTACAGATCAGCTTAATAAAATAGGAGCAACCACAGTGACTATAGGTATAGATTCAACTAAGGCACAAAAAAGTGATTATTTTACTTTAAAAGATGCGACGCAGATTAAACAAGAGGTCAGTACAATAAAATATGTAAGTCCCACAGTAGCTGAAAAAGGAACGGCAGTATCAAACACTGCATCAGAGAATGCAAATATTACAGGTGTAACTACTGATTATGCAGATATTGAAAATTATGATATATCCTACGGTAGATATTTTAATCAGCTTGAGGAAAATGAAGGAAAATCTGTTGCGGTGATTGACGAAGATGCAGCTAAAGAACTATTTGGAAGTGCTGACGCAGTAGGGAAAACTATGGATTTAGGACCTACTGGTGCTGAGAAGAAGGTTACAATTGTAGGTATAAGAAGTTCTGCGGGGAGTTTTGGAGGAGGAGGACCTAATGCAGCTATAGCTGTAGACGTACCAATTTCATTTGCGCAGACAATGTACTCAACTAACTTTACTATTAGTAACTTAACTGTATCAGCAGACTCAAAGGAAGATGTACAGGATGCAGGAGACAGTGCTGTAAGTATACTAGAAAGTAGACATAACAACAGGGGAAAGGGTATGTATACAGCCTCTAATTTATTTAAACAAATGAATCAAATAAATAACATATTAAGCATATTTACAGATTTCATTGGAGCTGTAGCAGGAATTTCTTTAGTAGTTGGTGGTATTGGTGTTATGAATATAATGCTAGTATCAGTTACTGAAAGAACAAGGGAAATTGGTATTAGGAAAGCAATTGGGGCTACAACTCAAAATATTATGGTGCAGTTTTTAACTGAATCTGTTATTATCTCTATGATTGGTGGAGTGATTGGAATGATTATAGGAATAGGAGCATCTGAAATTGTGGGCAATTTTGTAAATGTAACACCGGTAGTTTCACCAACAGTAGTTATATCTGCAATATTATTCTCATCAGCAGTAGGAATATTCTTTGGAATATACCCAGCTAAAAAGGCAGCTGGATTAGATCCAATAGAAGCTTTAAGATATGAATAATGCATAGGAAAGAAAGTAACAAGGCATCTTCAAATTTGCCTTGTTACTTTCTTTCCTATGCCTAAAATTTAGCACCGCATCCACCGCAGCCTTTATTATCATTACCGCAGTTTGAACAGGATTTGTTTTGAACTACAGGTTCACATTTAACTAAGAAACTTGAATCTTTATAGACCAAATTTATAGTTTTAATTTTTTCTTCTAATGTATTTGAGTAAACAAAGTTAATGTCATTAATTTTTTCCAATGAATCATTAGGATTTATTTTATCTAAAATCACATCTACAGTTACTTTTTTGCAACAAGAATTTACATATGAAAAACGCACACAATTATACTCACTATGTTCTGTAAGCAAGGTATATAAATTTGAGTATGCTTCATTAGAGACGTCTATATTCATTGAAATTCTCCTTATTCTTCGTATTTTTCAGAATAACAATTAAGTAAGTTATGTTTTAAATCCCATAGCTTTGTGGAAAGATCGACATAATAATTATGTGGATTTTCAAGTCTTAATACCTCTGTCCAAAGTTTATTTGTTTCTTTCTCAGCAAAGGATTTTATTTCATTTACTGTTGGACTCTCATATACAGATTTCCCATTTTTAAATATTTGAACCATTAAATCTTTAACATAATAATTTTTTAATTTTTTCTTTTTCCAAGTATAAACTGGATCAAATATCTCAAGTGTTTTGGATTCATCAATTATTTCATCATTAAGAGTAATTAGGTCAGCAAGAGCTTTATCAGTGGATTTATCAAATATTCTATATATTTTTTTAAAACCAGGATTGGTTATTTTTTCTTGGTTTTCACTAATCTTTATTTTAGGTACAATAGTATTATTTTCTTCAATGGCAACTAATTTATACACACCACCAAACACAGGCTCTGATTTTGCAGTAATAAGTCTTTCTCCAACGCCAAAGCTGTCTATTTTAGCACCTTGAGCCAAAACGTCTGTTATGATATGTTCATCTAGTGAATTAGAAATTGTAATTTTGGCATCTGGGTAACCTGCATCATCTAATATTTGTCTACATTTTTTAGTTAGGTAAGTTATATCACCACTATCAATTCTAATACCAACAGGTCTAATACCTTGTGGTTTTAAAATTTCATCAAATACTTTTATTGCATTTGGAAGTCCAGATTTTAAAACGTTATAGGTGTCAATGAGCAAAAGACAATTATCAGGATAAACCTTAGCCCAAGCTTTAAAGGATTCATACTCATTATCAAATAATTGAACCCAAGAATGTGCCATTGTACCAATTGCGGGTATACCAAACATTTCCTCGGAAATTGTACACGCTGTAGCACTACAACCACCAATTATAGCGGCTCTAGAACCATAAATAGCACCATCATAACCTTGTGCTCTTCTTGAACCAAATTCCATAACTGGTCGTCCCTTTGCAGCTCTACATATTCTATTTGCTTTTGTTGCTATTAAGGTTTGGTGATTAACAGTTAAAAGAATCATTGTTTCTACAAATTGAGCCTGTATAGCAGGACCTTTTACTGTAACCAAAGGTTCATTTGGGAAAACAGGGTTTCCCTCTGGTACTGCAAATACATCACAAGAAAATTTAAAGTTTCTTAAATAATCTAAGAATTTTTCTGAAAAGCTATCTTTATATTTTAAGTATTCAATATCTTCTTTAGTAAATTTAAGATTTGATAAGTATTCAACTAATTGTGTAACACCAGCCATTATACAATAGCCACCGTCATCGGGTATTTTTCTAAAAAACATATCAAAGTAAGCAGTTTTATCGCCTACACCATTTTCTAGATATCCATTTCCCATAGTGAGTTCATAAAAGTCTACAAGCATGGAAAGATTTCTTTCATTTCTTACATTAAAATTTTTATTGAGTTCCATAAAAAACTCTCCTATCTTTATTTTGCCTTATTTTATTATATATTATACAATATTTTTTTGTTTATGAAAATGCATGTACTAAAGGCAGTTTTTAAAGATGTGTAATTTACTTTGTGAAACAGTTAAAAAAGTTGTACAATATATCGTGACACACATAAAAGGAGATGTTTTTTTGAATTCAGACGTAATAAACCAAGTATTAATTTTGTTTTTAATGATTTTCGTGGGAATATATGCAAGAAAAAGAAATTATATAAATAAAGAAGTAAATGATGGACTTAGCAAACTACTTTTAAAAATAACCCTGCCACTTTTAATAATAAGCTCTTTCAATACCAATTTTTCAAAGAGTATGATAGTTAATGCTGAAAAAATTTTTATGTACGCTGTAATAGTACATATTGTAATTATAGTATTTTCTAAAATAATATATTTTAAATTGCCAAGAGATACAAAAGGGGTAGCAAAATTTGTAACCGTATTTTCAAATTCAGGGTTTATGGGATATCCTGTTCTCAAAGGTTTATATGGAAATGCAGGTGTATTTTATTGTTCGATTTTTGGAATAGTTTTAAATGTGTTTATGTTTAGCTATGGAATAATGGTATTAGACGAAGAAGGTGGCAGCTTTTTTAGAGAACTAAAAAAAATAATTTTTAATCCAGCTATAATTGCTATTATTATAGGAATGATTATTTTTGTAACTGATATAAAACTTCCATATGTACTGTCTTCAATGATCAGTTCAGTGGGCTCAATTACTTCACCCTTATCTATGATAATAGTTGGAGGCATGCTTGCTGAGACAAATGTTAAGACAGCTATTAGTGGAAAACTTGTATATATATTAAGTTTTATAAAGCTTTTAGTTGTACCAGTGTTAACCTTTTGCACCTTAAAACTTTTTGGTGCACCTACTTTAATAATTGACATAATAGTTTTACTTGAAGCCATGCCAGCAGCCTCAAATGCAGCAATTTTAAGCTTTCAATATGGAGGAGATGAATTACTGGCAATAAAAAATATATTTGTAAGTACTGTATTTTCAATAGTGGCAATTCCTATAATTATTAAATTATTATTATAGAAAAAGTTGTCAATAATAGGTAGTAAGATATATTTTATTTAGGTGGTTTAAAAATGATTGAGGAAAAATTAATAGAGGATTTTTGTAATTTAAGAGACAAAATAATAGAGAAGAGATATAAAAATCTTGATGAATCTCAAATTAATGCGGTACTAAACAGTGATAAAAATTGTATGGTAATAGCTTGTCCGGGAGCGGGGAAAACACAGGTTATTATTAATAGAGTAGACTATCTTTGTACTTTTGGACCTATTTATAACACAAAGCATATACCAGCTTCTATTAGAGAAGAACAAATAGAAGCTTTGAAGGCTTGTTTGAATAATGAGGGAAATAACATACCAGAAGTGCTAAAAGGCTTTGCTATTAAGTCTGAAAATATAGTTATAATAACCTTTACTAGGTCCGCAGCAATAAACATGAAGATGCGATATAAAAATTTATTCAGAACAATAAAGGAGCCCTTTTTTGGCACTTTCCATGGTCTGTTTTATAAAATATTAAGAAGGCATAAAAATTCTATTAATATTATTGAAGCCTATGAAAGCTACAGAATTATTAAACATATATTATTGAAATATATGGATGAGGTAAGTGAAGATAAATCAAGGGAAGTAATAGGTGATATATCAAAATATAAAACTTCAAGAAAATCGCTTCAAGAATTTCAGCCTTCAATTGAAAAAGGAATATTTGAAGAATGTTTAGTAAGCTATGAAGGATATAAGAAAGAAAAAGGGTTAATTGATTTTGATGATATTCAACTTCAGTGCTTAGACCTGTTTACACATAATGAAGCACTGCTAAGGGGCTATAGGAATTTATTTAAATATATGTTAGTGGATGAATTTCAAGATTCAGATTCACTGCAAATAGAGCTTCTTAAACTTTTAAATGAAAATAATAGTCTCTATGCTGTAGGTGATGAAGATCAGTGCATTTACGGTTTTAGAGGATCAAGACCGGATTGCATGGTGGATTTTAATAAGATATTTCTTCATGGACAAAAAATATATCTAAATAAAAATTACAGAAGTAAGAGTAACATAGTGGATATTTCAAAAAATCTTATTAAAAATAATTTTATGAGAAATGAAAAAACTATAGATGCAAATAAATCTGAAAATGGAAGTATTACTGTACTTAATAATACAAGTGAAAACATTCAAGCAGAGGAAATTTATCAAAACATTATAAAGATAAAGGAGATAAATGGAGAAAATTATAGGGACTTTGCTATTCTTTATAGGACCAATGTTGAAAGTAGAAGCCTTATAGATAATTTTATAAGAAAAGGAATACCATTTAGACTCCTAGATAAGGAGTACAATTTCTTTGAACATTTTATTTGCAAAGATATTTTGGCATATTTAAGACTTAGTATTGATAGTACGGATAAGACTAGCTTTTTAAGAATAATCAATAAGCCCTTTAGATATATTGGTAAAGTAAGTATTGAAAAGGTAAGAGCCTACAGAGTAAAAGAAGATTTATTTGAAGTTTTGAAGAATGTGGAGGACTTACCTGTTTTTCAAATGAAAACCGTGGATAAACTAAAAAAATCCATACAAAATTTAAACAGGATGTCACTTGCTGGAGCAATTGAAACTGTAGTTTTAGTGCTTGGATACAGAGATTATATAATGGAGTATGCACAAAAGTTCAAAGCAGATGTAAATGAATTGCTTGAAATTATTGAGGAGTTTAAAAAAGCTGCAGAGGAATATAAGAGTATAATTACTTTTTTAGCACATGTAGAAGAGGTGGCCGAGCAGCTAAAAAATAATAAAAAAGATTTAAATAAAGACGCAATAATACTGAGTACTATTCACGGAGTAAAGGGCATGGAGTTTAAAAATGTGTTTATAATAAACTGTTCCGAGGAGACAATACCACATAAGAATAGTATAGAAAACAATCTTGAAGAAGAGAGAAGACTTTTTTATGTAGGAATAACAAGAGCCATTGATAATCTATGGATATGCATAAGTAGGGATATAAGAGGAAAGTCAAAGGAGCCTTCAAGGTTTGTAGCTGAATGTGGACTTAAGTTTAATAGCTGTTATACAGGCAAATACGAGCTGGGTGAAAATGTAAAACACATGTCTTTTGGCATGGGTAAGATAACCGAGCTTAATGATAAGATTGTTGAAATTGAATTTGCTGATGGTGTCAAAAGAAAGTTTGATCCAGTGATATTGGGGAATAATAGGCTGGTTGAGAAGGTGGAAAAGTAGATGTGTATAACTTGATTAAGGCATATTCAAAAAAATAACTAGTCAGTATGCCAGTCTATTTTGTGTCATATGCCTAACATTATCAATTTATAATTTGCTAACATTACCCATAATATCTTTGTAATAAAGATTTATATTAGTATTTGAATTTATCTTTATTATAAATTTACCGCTTGCATTTTTGCCAACAATTCTAATGATATATTGCCCATTTTTAGGTATAATTAAGTTTGAAATTTCCTCTTTATTTGGTTGAACTGTGGCTATAATTTTATATTGTGAATTTAAAATTACAATATAAAATTCACCTTTAGTGATTTTTGTATTATCACTTATAGTTAATTTAGTTCCCTTACTGGAGTCGAATGAAATCAATGACCATCTTCCATTAAATCCTGAAAAATCAAAACTTACACTATTAGTGGTATTTACTTGATTATGGAGGTAGTTAAAGCTGGGGGTATCTTTGGGGGATGTTAAATAACTTTCTGAATCAATATTAATAAAAGTATTTTTAAATATCCCAATAAATATTCCAATAAATATTAATAATACACAGATGCCTATCAGTGTATTTATTTTTTTCATTTCATCACCACCACTTTATAAATTTACTATTTTAAATGATTTTGTTAAAAAATAAACTTTATTTATTTCAAAATGGATTAAAATATAAACTTGTTTTAATTAATAATTTTATAAATTTTACCTCTTACGTACAATATTTAGTCAAATTAATGAAGATATGTTATAATATGTATTTTATATTATAACATGCAATTTTTAAATTGTAAAACATTGATTGTATCAACAAAATTAGGTATAATTTAGAAAAATATATTTTTAAAGAAAGGAATTAGGCTAATTATGGATCTAAAGAAAATAGATTTTATAATAAAGGGTATTATTGTTTATATTTTTTTAGGATTTGCATTTTGTGCAGCAAATGAGTTAGCTTTAAAATATGTTTATTGGGGCAATATACCAGTTGTTTTAGGATTTGTACGCACGTATAATAGATTACTTCGTAATGATAAACAAAAAAATATAAAAATATTTAATCGTATTAATACAGTATACATATTCTTTTTAATAACATTTGCTACAATTCTATTGTATGATATATTTTTTAAAATAAATATATAATAACTTAGGTTTTTTAGTTCACTAGGGTTATTATTAGTACTTGTGTTATCAGAAACAAGGATTATTTGAAAGCTATACTAAGTTCATCCATCTTTTAATTATAAATTTTCTTTCATATGCCTAAAGTAATAAAAATATATTGATTTAAATTACAGTAAGTAATACAATTAGCATAAATATTATTGCAATAATTGGATTAATATGAAATATAAACTAAGAGTATTTAATAGTTGGGAGCTGATCTTATGAAATATGAATTTAATTTTATTTTTGATGAAAATGGGTACAAGCAATTAAGGAAAGAAAAAAGTGAACTGAGAAAAAAGCTAAAAAAAAATAAAACTACTCAAAAAAATTCAATTACTGTATTAATTGAATTACTAGCTTCAATAATAGTATTTTATTGCTTATCAGGGTTTGATTTAAATAAAACTTCGTTATACGTAATATTACTAATTATAATGTTTTTTTTGTTATATAGATTAGGGCGAAAAAATAAAACATATTTTTTAAAAAAGCAAAATTATATAAATGGTAATCATCATCTAATTGTTAGTGAAAAATTTATAAAAAGAGAATTAGAAAATTGTAGTATAGAATATAAATGGGTTTTGATTAAAGATGTGGTAATAACAAGTAATTATATTTTTGTAATAACATTTCAAGATAAAATTATGTTTGTACCTAGAAATGTATTTAAGGATTACATTGAGTTAAAAAAATTTTATAGGTTTGTAAAAGAAAATATTGACAATTTAAGTTATGAGAATTTAATAGAAGATTACGTAAAAAAAATGGGTGGAATTACAAGTTCTATAAAAAGAAGTAGAGATGATAATGGACCTTTTTTTGAGGAAAGTAAAGATAAGATAATTTATAAATTCGAATATGAGATAAAAGATGAAATTAAAGAAGGATGGGTTAAGTTTGACAATATTCATAATGGATATTGGAGAATATAAGGCCAAGTATTTAAAAGTGAAAAGTTATATAAGGGAACGTACGTAGATTGACAAAAATCTAGGTACGTTGTATTTTTTGTAAACATTAATTATTTGTAAAATGATGTAGAATTTTAAACGAAAACTGTATATAATAAAAATATAGTCGATAATTTACTTTGCAATATAGTTTTTAGGCATATGAAAAAAAATAACAAGTCAAAGATGCGACGGATATTTTGTGTCAGGCAAGGAGACAGGTTCCGCGGATAGTAGTGCTATCCAAGGGTTCTGCCGACGTAGCATGACGCAAAATAGACTAGCATACTGACTAGTTATTTTTTGAATATGCCTTATGTCTAAATGAGGAGGTATAAGGAGTTATGAATATTATTTTAAAAAGGATACAGATTGTAGGGCTTGGAATATTAATTACATTTGTAGGCGTGAATAAAACGACCAATAATTTAGCACAACATAATACCAATAACAAATATGTTTTATCTAGGTATTCACATAATCGAAATTTCATTAATTCATTTAGAAATGCATCAAGTGCTGTAAATCTTCCTGCAAACACTCAAGAATCTTCGAATTGGTCAGGGTATATAGTTACACCTACTTCTAATAATGAATACACTAACATTTCAGGTACATGGACAATCCCCAATATTTCAGCAAGCCAATCCGATGCAGTAGCATCACAGTGGATTGGTTTAGGTGGAGTGTCATCTACAGATTTGCTTCAAATGGGTACTATTGAACAAGTGGAAAATGGACAACCTACAGCAGAAGTCTTTTGGGAGAAGTTACCTGATGTTGCTCAAAATGTGATGAGTGTTCCAATTGGTTCAACTATTACAGTTAATATATCTGAAACATCAAGTACAACTTGGCAATTAGTATTTAATGCTACTTTACAAAATGGTCAAACACAAACACAAACAATTACTGCAAATTTAGATTCTTCTTACGATGAAGGAATTGGTACATCAGCAGAATGGATTAGTGAAGATCCTTCTGATGAAAATGGACAACTACTTCCTCTAGCAAATATGGGTACAGTAAACTATGAAGCAGCTACAGTAAATGGTCAGCCATTGAATGCTTCTGGTAATGATATTGAACCTGTTGCCTTAATGTCAAATAATGGAAATGTTTTAATTTATCCTTCCGCACTTGGAACAGATAATGAATCATTTTCAACTACAACTAATAGTTCATCCACTGGAAGCTCCAGTAGAAGACATAGAAGACGTAATAGTAGTCCATTCGGTCAAAATTGGTAAGCAGTAGGGTGTTACGTTAATAAAAATACTCATAATATGGAATAGTGCTAGATTTTTTAGTAACATTACAACATACATTTAAACTTATTTTATTAAAAAGAGTTGAATAAATTATTCAACTCTTTTTATCTTATTTAAACTTTTAACTATTATGATATACCATATAATCAATAATATAGTATAATGTATTAAGCGATTGATAAGGAGTTAGAGGAGAATGGTATGGATAAATTAGTTGAAATAACTAGCATGACAAAGAGTTTTGGTAAAAAAGTAATATTACAAGATGTTGATATGGTGATTAATAAAGGAGATTCAATTGCATTAATAGGACATAATGGATGTGGAAAGAGTACTTTGTTAAAAATAATCTGTGGATTGACATCAATAAAAGAAGGAAACGTTAAATATTATAAAAAGATAAAATTTAATTATGTGCCAGAACGATTTCCTCAAATGGCAATTACACCACGTCAATATATTCTGAGAACTGCGTTAATTGAGGGATTAACTAAAGATGAAATTAATAAAAAAAGCGATGAATTATTTAAAGAGTTTTTTATGGACAATATGATTGATACACCAATAAAGTATCTTTCAAAAGGTTCTATTCAGAAAGTAAGTGTTATCCAAGCATTAATTACAAAACCAGATATTTTGCTTTTAGATGAACCTTTATCAGGACAAGATGCTGATTCACAAAAAGTATTTATAGAGTTAATAGAAAAGTTAATAGAAGAGGATGTTACAGTTGTAATGTCTTGTCATGAAAATATATTAATTAATGCTTTATCAAATATAGTTTATGAAGTTAAAGACAAGAATATTCAAAAAAGATATGTCTTAAATAGAACAACAAGTAGAAATTATGATGTTTTAGTCTTTAAGGAAAATACAAATTTAAAAGAAAAATATAAAGATATAGAAGAAAAAATTGAGAAAATAGATAGAGATGGAAATGAAATTAAGGTATTTGTTTTTGAAAACAATAGTAATATAGTAGTTAAAAAAATGCTGGATTATGGTTATGAAATTAGGAGGATGTATAGTGAAAAGTTTTAATGCACTTTTAAAATACCATTTTATTTTATATGTAAAAAGTAATAAAATTATAATGCCATTAATTGCATGGATTACTTGTATGTATGGTACATATAGTGCAGCACCAGTATATGTTGTATCAAGTTTTGTAGGTTCAATGACGTGCTTATTTTTTATAATGGCATGGGTTAGTTTTTCATATTTTGAAAGTATAGATAGTGTATCAGAGCAATTAATTATATTAAAAGTAAAAAAACAATCAATGTATTATTTTAGTGTCAATGTATTCTTAATGCTTATAGGAGTGCTTATGAGCATTATAGGCGTTGTATTTCCAATTATTCAGTATGCAATTTTTCATATATTCACTAGAAATATTACTGTGTGGGATGTTTTTTCAGCACTATTATTACATATTATTTTTGCAGTATTAGGATGTTCATTGGGTATTTTATTTCAACCAAGATGTATGAAAAATAGAAAGATAGCAATAGAATTACTATTAGTCATTGCAATAATGTCAATAGTAAAAATGAAAATTATACAAAAAATACCTGAAGCTAATTATATTACTTGGATTTTTCCGCCTATAAGTGAAATTCAAAATTGTTTTAGTAATACAGATATTTTTTATTTAAGTGATATTATTAAAGCTACACTATATGGAATTGTATATAGCTTTGTTTTAAATATTATTAATACAGAAGTGTTAAAAAGAAAGAGGTTTTAAATATTATTAATGCACATTCAACCAGCAATTGCTCCTATATACTCTTCATCTTACGCTATGCGGATTGAACATGCTTAACAATTTTATTTATACATTTTTCTAAAACCTTTAACACCATCTATAAATCCAATATTCTCATAAAATTTATGTGCTTTTTTTCGGTAATCTGATGAAACAAGAATTGCATAAGAACAGTCTTTGGTGTTAGCAAACTCATCCATAGTGGCCATTAATTTTTGTCCTATACCTTTTCCTCTTAGCCCATCTTTAACAATAACATCTTCAATTACTAAGAAAGGCATGACTAAACACTTGCAGTATATACCAAGTACGGATCCAACAATCTTTGTATCTTCTTTAGCTACGACTAAAAAGTAATTTTCATCCATCAACATTTCTTTATACGTTTATATTGATTTATCCTTGATAAAATTATTGATACCTAGAAAAATGCAAAAATAGGGGTTATAATAAAATTGCATTATTATTTTTTTCAGATGGCTTAAACATGGGATAGGTGGTGAACTCTGTGAAAAAAAGATTTAATACAACAGGAATTTGTATTCCCCAAAAACATTATATGGTAAATATAGACAATAAGCTAAGTCTTATAGAAGACATGATTAATATGGGTGATTATTTTGTAATAAATAGACCCAGACAGTTTGGTAAGACTACAACTTTAAATTTGCTAGAAAAGAGATTAGAACATAAATATTTAATTATATCTATAAGTTTTGAGGGCATTGGTGATTCTATTTTTTGTGAAGAAGAAATTTTCTCCAATAAATTTTTAGAACTTATGGAAAGAAGTTTAGAATTTCAAGAAGAGAAGGAAGCTAGTAGGCTAAAACAATTATCTGTTAATATCAAAAATTTAGATGATGTTTCTGAGGTCATAACTAAATTTATAAAGGCCTCCAATAAAGAGGTTGTTTTAATAATAGATGAAGTTGATAAATCAAGCAATAATCAATTATTTTTGAGTTTTTTGGGAATACTTAGAAATAAGTATTTATTAAGGGATAAAGAAAGAGATTATACATTTTTATCTGTAATTTTAGCTGGGGTTCATGATATCAAAAATCTCAAGTTAAAGTTACGAGATAAGGATGAAAAGAAGCTAAATAGTCCATGGAATATAGCTGTTCCTTTTGATGTTAACATGAGTTTTTCAGAACTTGAAATTGAAACTATGCTAGTGGAGTATTGTGCTTATAATAATCTAGAAATGAATATAACTGAATTAGCGGAAAAAATATTTTATTACACAAGTGGATATCCATTTTTAGTAAGTAAAATATGTCAGATAATTGATGAGCACATAGTAGGGAACAATAAACAGACGTGGAGTTTAGAATATATAGATTTAGCAATTAAGTACATTCTGAAAAGTACTTCAACATTGTTTGATGATCTTATTAAAAATATTGAAAATGATAAAGATATATATAATTTAATTGATAGAATAATTATTTCAGGCGATGAAATTCCATTTACACTATGAAATATAACTATTTCTAAGTGTTTTATGTACGGGATAATTAAAGAGGAGAACAGTAGGTGCAAAGTTAATAATAGAATTTTTGAGCTGTTCATATATAATCATATGACAACAAAATTAATTATAGATAATAGAACAATTACTAAATATAATTTCAAAGAAAACTTTATTAATGATGATGGTAGTCTTAATATTGAGCTAGTATTAATAAAATTCCAACAATTTATGAAAGAGCAATATAGTAGTATTGATGCAGATTTCATAGAGCGTGAAGGTAGATTGTTATTTTTAGCATTTATAAAACCAATAATAAATGGTGTAGGGTTTGATTTTAAAGAAGTTCAAATATCAGAGGAAAAGAGATTAGATATAGTTATTACTTATCATAGCTTTAAGTATATTATTGAACTAAAGATATGGAATGGGCAGAAATATCATGAAAAAGGAATAAGGCAGTTATACGACTATTTAGATGTCTTTAGTGAATATAAAGGGTATTTAATTATTTATAACTTTAATAAGAATAAAGAATATAAGCAGGAAAAAATTAATTTAAAAGATAAAGAGATTTTTGCTGTTTATGTTTAGAATCTGTTTTCTTGATATAGAAATACTAAAAACCGGAGGTAACAACTGTTGGTGAAAAAAAGATTTAATAGTACAGGGGTTTGTGTTTCACAAAAACATTATATGGTTAACATAAGTAATAAGCTTGAACAGATAGAAGAACTAATAGATAAAGAGTTCTATTTTACTATAAATAGACCAAGACAGTATGGCAAGACAACTACTTTGAATGAATTATCTAATTTTTTGAAGGATAAATATTTAGTTATAGATATAAGCTTTGAGGGAATTGGAGATAGTGTATTTGAAAAGGAGAAGGATTTTTGTAATAAGTTTTTAAAGATAATGAGCAAATCATTAAGATTTACTGATAGAGAAGAAAGTGAAAGGCTTTTAAAGTTAAGTTTGGATGTTAATGATTTAGAGGAAACATCTGAAGTGATAACTGAGTTTATAGAGGGAGCTAAAAAAGAAGTTATCTTATTTATAGATGAAGTAGATAAAAGTTCTAACAATCAATTATTCTTAAGTTTTATAGGAATGCTTAGAAACAAGTATTTGGCTAGGGAGGTTGGGAAAGATTTTACTTTTAAATCTGTTGTATTAGTAGGAGTATATGATGTTAAGAGTTTAAAACTGAAGTTACGATCAGCGGAGGAATCTAAGTATAACTCACCATGGAATATAGCTGTAGATTTCAATGTGGATATGAGTTTTTCAGCTGAAGAGATTTCTACTATGTTACTGGAGTATTCAAAAGATAATAATTTACCTATGGATATCAAAGAGGTTAGTAAAGCATTATATTTCTTTACAAGTGGATATCCGTATTTAGTAAGTAGGCTTTGTCAGATTATTGATGAAAAAATAAACAAAGCTTCCCAAAATCCGTGGACTATAGTGGAGATTAAAAAAGCTGTCAAAATCCTTTTAGAAGAAAGGAATACTTTGTTTGATACTCTAATAAAAAATTTAGAAAATAATAAAGAGCTTTATGATTACATAGAGGATTTAATAGTAAGAGGAATTGAAAAAAATTTTAACAGCTATAATCCTATTATTGAAATTGGAATGACCTATGGATACTTTGAAAATAGCGCTGGAAAAGTAGCTATAGCTAATAAAATATTTGCAGAGATAATATATAATTATATGGGTTCAAAGCTGGAAAATTGCTACAATAAGATGGATGAGTATAATTTTAAAGGACAATTTCTAGTACGTAATGGAGAACTTAATATAGAAAAAATACTAAAAAGATTTCAACAGTTTATGAAGGAACAATATTCTTCTAAAGATGAAGAGTTCATAGAACATCACGGCAGATTATTATTTTTAGCATTTATAAAGCCTATAATTAATGGAATAGGCTTTGATTTTAAAGAAGTTCAAATATCAGAAGAGAAAAGGTTAGATTTAGTAATAACCTACAATAATTTTAAATATATAATTGAAATGAAAATATGGAGAGGCCCTAAGTATCATGAGGAGGGTGTAAAACAATTTTGTGACTATTTAGATATTCATGATTTGAATAAAGGATATTTGTTAATATTTAGCTTTAATAAAAATAAAGAATTCAAAGAAGAAAGAATTAATGCTCTAGGTAAGGATATATTTGAGGTTTATGTATAAGGCATATTCAAAAAAAGATTACTATAGCGATATAATTTATGGTAAAAAATGGTATAATAGTATATAGAATATTTTATACTGAGAAGGAGGGTTGGTTTAGCAGTCTTTGCTATGACTTAGATTACTAAACAAGACTTATGAGATTTGTAACATATAGCTACAATAAAAGAGCGTATTTGGGAATTCTTAAAGAGGAGGGGGTAGTGGAACTAAACTCAATACTTACGTCAATTGGAAAAGCTAGGGTAAATACTATGAATGAATTTATAGGAATTTACCATAATGATATTGAAACAATAGAAAATGATATGATGGATAAAAAGTTTATTACAATACCATTTCACAGGGTAAAAATGCTTGCTCCTATTAGGCATCCACGTAGAAATGTATTATGTCTTGGTAAAAATTATGTGGAGCATGTAAAAGAAATTGAGGCTACGGCTATAACTGGAGATGGAATACCTAAAGAACCTATATATTTCACAAAAGCTGTAAACGAATGCATTGGAAATGATGATGAAATAAGATTTTCAACTGAAGTTACAAAGCAAGTGGATTACGAAGTAGAGCTTGCAGTAGTAATTGGAAAAGACGGAACAAATATTAGACCAGAAGATGCGGAGAAATACATTTTTGGATACACAATAATAAATGATGTATCAGCTAGAGACTTGCAGGCAAGGCACAATCAGTGGTTTAAGGGAAAGAGTTTGGATACTTTTTGTCCAATGGGACCAAGTATTGTGCACAAAAATGAGATACCTTTTCCAGTTGAACTTGATATAAATTGTAAAGTAAATGGTGAAGTAAGACAAAGTTCAAATACAA
>Ga0255360_1000041_pt1 | contig 37669 bp, 32 predicted proteins | sample GFST50metaG_FD_186004 | JGI IMG/M metagenome (GOLD analysis project Ga0255360, IMG submission 186004) | Peat soil microbial communities from Stordalen Mire, Sweden - G.F.S.T50 | ecosystem: Environmental > Terrestrial > Soil > Wetlands > Peat | place: Sweden: Norrbotten County, Stordalen Mire... | reverse complement strand
AAACGTATGGCTGATGAAGGTAATCTGGTTTGCAATCATTCAAATACCCATCCTTCTATGGCCTCAATTACAGATGAAAAGAAATTTGCCTTTGAACTAAATTCTACAGCAGAAGCCTACAAAGAAGCTACTGGATATGAGATGAGTAAATTTTTCAGACCACCAATGGGAAAATACAGTGAACTCTCTCTCCACTACACAAAAGAACTTGGTTACAAAACAATTTTCTGGAGTCTTGCATATAGAGATTGGATAAAGGATAATCAACCAAATCCTGAGAATGCAAAAAAATTACTTCTAGAAAGAACTCATCCTGGAGGAATATATCTTTTGCATGCAGTTTCTAAAACAAATGCAGAAATACTTGATTCATTAATTAAGGAATGGAAATCCATGGGTTATGAATTTAAAACACTTAATGATTTGCCTTAATCCATATTCCTTACTTGTATTAATTCTAAAATAATTATATAATTTCTTTAGAATTAAGGCATATTAAAAAATAAGGCATATTCAAAAAAATAACTAGTCAGTATTCTAGTATATTTTGCGCCATGCCGCGTCGGCAGAACCCTTCGATAGCACTACTATCGGCGGAACCTACCTCCTTGCCTGACACAAAATATACTAGAATCTTTGACTTGTTATTTTTTTTCATATGCCTAACTAGCATACTAACTAGTTATTTTTTTATATGGGTAATATGAAAGGTGAAGAAAATGATAAGAAATGCAACTGAAGAAGACTTAAGTAGAATTTTAGAAATTTATAACCATGCTATATTAAACACTACTGCAATATACGACTACAAACCACATACTATTGATGACAGGAAAAAATGGTACGAGGACAAGAAAAAGGCTGGTTATCCCTTAATCGTTTTTGAGGAGGATAATGAAGTTGTTGGCTTTGCTACTTTTGGCTCCTTTAGACCTTTTCCTGCGTATAAATATTCCATAGAACATTCTCTATACGTACATAAAGATTATAGAAACAAGGGTATTGCTACAATCCTTATGAAGGAATTAATAAAAATATCAAATAAAATGGAATATGCAATAATGGTTGCTGGAATTGATTCACAAAACACTACAAGTATATCACTACATGAAACATTAGGATTCAAATATTGTGGAACTATAAAAAAGGCAGGTTATAAATTTGGAAGATGGCTTGATGTAATGTTTTATCAACTAGATTTAATTGGACCAAAAACTCCTGTAGAAGAATAACTTCTACAGGAGTCTTTTCTTATATTTCTTTATAAACCTTTTCTAAAATGCTATTCTTTCTCTTCTCACTATACTTTAACATTTCTTCTGAAATCTTTTTTAAATTATTTCTTAATTCCTCGCCTTTAATTCCTGATAAATTTATAGCTATATTTAAAGCCGCTATTTCTATTACAGAATGATTAAAGATAGCTGCTGCACCTGCATCTGTTATTACATTTTTATTACCATATTTACAAGCTACATCAATTATTTCATATATTTTGTTGGCTTTCTTAGCAAGTTCCATAGGAATCTCAGCTGCAAATTTATAGCCTTCCTGTATTTTTTCACTCCTAATTGCCTTTTTTTCCTCTGTATTTTTAGGTAATTTAAACGAATTAATAATTTTTGAAAAAGCTTCTGCATCCTTATCAATGAACGTAAGAAACTCATCCTTTGACTCATCTACTTCCCGAAGACTTTTTAATACATACTCTTTTACATCCTCATCATATTCATTAAATACTTTCTTTCCTACTGTAAGATTAAAAACCATTGCTGTTAGGGATGCTGCTAGTGCTGCTCCTAAAGCTGCCGCACCTCCTCCTCCAGGCACTGGTGACTCACTTGCTAATTTCTCCATAAACTGAGTTATGCTCATATCTTGAAACATTTTATGCACTCACTTTCTTAAAATACTTTAATTCAATTAGGCATATGAAAAAAAATAACAAGTCAAAGATTCTAGTATATTTTGTGTCAGGCAAGGAGGTAGGTTCCGCCGATAGTTGTGCTATCGAAGGGTTCTGCCAACGCGGCATGGCTCAAAATAGACTAGGATACTGACTAGTTATTTTTTTGAATATGCCTTAGTTAATATTTTATCATATCTGAATAATTTTTCTACATAAATTTTAATGGGGCTGTAGCATTAGAATAAAAAAATAAACAAGTCAGTTTACAATAATAGCAGTTCATTCACTTTATTATTTAGTGTCTGATTAGTAGGAAGTCCATCATCACTATATTGTGTATTTAATATGTTTTCTCTTGATCATATCAAATACAATAATACCAATAATAATCATCTCAGCTATAGCCATTGTACATATATGTGAACTTATAATTTTCATCACCCCATATATCATTTCTAATGTCGTGTTAATAGCAGTATGAAACAAAATTGATATCAGTAAACTTCCATTTGTTCTGTTAAACACCCATGTAATTGCTATCGCATAACCTATAGTTGCCATCAAAAATACATAAAATGAGTTGCCATACTGTGATGTATCAGCTATAAAATATAAAGGTAAATGCCAACAAGCCCACACTATACCAATAGCTAAACTGGCTTGAAATGGACTTAATTTCCGCTGAAGTCTTGGAAGCAAAAAACCTCTCCATCCAATTTCTTCTGCTAATGGTCCACCCAAAGCTAATTGAAGTATTGCATAAAATAAGATATAAAGAGGATTTTTATAAAAATCAATTTTTAGATTATTACCTAAAACACTACAAATTAGAAATGTAATATGCTTATCATATAAAGATTTGTCAATAATTCCTATATACGAACTATACAATATCCCCCATATACTCCAACTACATAAGTAAGTTACAAATATAAATGATAATATTTCATGTTTTTTAATATGTTCTATAATTTTTTTGTCAATTTTAATCCCTCATATCTTTTAATTAACTTTATTAATATTTATTTCACTTTCAATGTAATTTTTTCTGCTAATTTTCCCAAAATTAATCACCTACTCATATATATAAATATTTTATAAATGTATTATACATCACATTTATTTATTTTTTTAAAAAAAGTACCAATCGTAAGCGTTTCGATACTAAACGTAAGAAGGTATACACTTTTTTCTATTTTGTTTATAATATGATATTGTATATTATATCATAATTCTATGAGGAAAAATTATTATAACATGGAAATTTATTTAAAATTTTTAGGAACAATTCTATCTATTTATTGCTCAATAATAAATTTATCTTCATTATAGATACTAATGAAAAAATAATAACTGTTGAATATAGTAAACAAAAACAACATTAATTTATCTATAAATCACAAAAAAACTCTGCCGCGTTAGCATATTTTTTTATGCTAATGCGACAGCCCCTTTTTTATAAAACAAACTTTTAACTTAATACATGTTCTCTTGTTAGACTATATGGCGTCTCCCAAGTATTTAAATAAACATGTTCATTAACATCTTTCACAGGATTGTGTGGTTTTTCTTCTTCAATTTCACCTAGAGGAGTAAGTGCTATAACCTTAAAATTAGAAGGTATTGAAAGTTCCCTTCTTATGATTTCTTCGTCAAAAGAAGCAATCCAACATGTTCCATAACCTTCATTTGAGGCTGCAAGCACAAAATGTTCAAGTGCAATTGCACCATCTACCAAGTAAAAAGGTTTTCCATCCATATTTCCAGAGTCCTCTGGCTCCCCTACTACAATGGAAACTATAGGTGCGTCCATTATTGCTCGCTTTGCCTCATCTGAGCTATTTTTTATAGACTCAGCAATTCTTTCTTTTTTATATCTATCATCTACAATAACAAACTTATAGGAAGTTTTGTTTTTCCAAGAAGGTGCAAGCATAGCTGCATTGATTATTCTTCCTAACCTTTCATCACTTATTTCAGTATCCTTAAATTTTTTAATACTTTTTCTTTTATTTATAACGTCATAAAAATCCATATCTTCACACTCCTCTATAAATAAATTACATTAGTATTGTGTGTAGTTATATTAACATTATTCTATTTTAAAAATAATTGCACGAAATTAATATCTATGGTATCTATATCAGCCTTAAAGCCATGTATTATGTTCTTTATTAATGCTATTGGTTCACGTCTTAATATAATTCTACCTAACGCTTCAATAAAAATATAAATTGAAAATATAAATTTTTGAAAAATATTTGCATTTCTTCTTATAAAAATTACTCTGTTCCTATTTAAAAAATAATAGCTTAACCCACTATATTTTGAAATTGTAGAGGAACCTTTATGATAAATTCTACTGTCATAAACACATAAAAGTTTATAACCTGCTCTAGTTGCTTTTAAACAAAATTCTGTTTCTTCAAAAAAAAGAAAATAATTTTCAGGGATAAGTCCAATCTTGTGAAATACTTCACTCTTAGCTACAAAGCATGCTCCTCCAAGATAGTCCACAAATATATTTTCTTTTTCTTTTTCCTCATATTTTGTGCCTTTAAACTTTCCTTGTGTTAGTCCTGTATATAAATTTATATTTGCACCCATAGCTTGTATAACATTTTTTTCATTATAATTGCATATACAAGGTCCTGCAATTCCAATATTTTTTTCCTTCTCCATTACATCAATGACTTTACTTAAAAAGTTCGTTTCTACCACCACATCATTATTTAAAACGCATATGTAATCAGAACCTTTATCAAGTGCATATTTTATTCCTAAATTATTACCCTCAGCATATCCATTATTTTTATGGGTTTTTAGCATAGTGTACTCTGGAAATTCTTCTTTAAGCTTAGTATAGGACTGATCCTCTGAACAATTATCAACAACTATAATTTCATAATTGTCATAGTCTATATTTTTTATGCTTTCTAAACATTCCTTAGTATCCTTAAAGGAATTAAAATTAAGTATTATAACAAAAACCTTTGGACTTTCCATTTAATTATTTCCTCTTAATTTCTTTATTTTATTATTCAAACTTTCTACTATTAAGTCTAAATTATACTCTTCTCTGCACAAATTTTCAGTATCCTTTGAATATTTTTCAAGTTCTCTGCTTGTAAGTAAACTTGTAAGAGCATTACTTAAACCCTCTTCATCTCCAACAGGAACCGTTATACCATTACCTTTTGATACAATTTCCTCAGCTATTCCAACTTTTGTTGACACAATTACATCTCCAAAAGCTGCTGCCTCTATTAGTGAAATGCCCACACTTTCAAAATTTGAAGTTAGACAGAATATTTTAGCTTTTTTGTATTCATTGTATAATTCATTTCTGTCATAAATTGGACCTTTAAATAAAACTACGTCTTTAAGCTTTTCATTAATATTAAAAAATTCTTCTATAGTACTTTTAAATTCATTTTCTATAGGTCCCACAAAAACAAGCTTCCAAGTCTTTCTTACGCTTTCTTCCACCTTAGAAAATGCTCTCATTAGTAAATCCGATGCCTTTTCAGGGCTTCCAATTCTTCCTACAGTTAAAATCATGTTTTCCTTTTTATCAAAATCAACTTTTTCTTTTAAAGCATCACTTTCATAATCCATTCCATTGGGTACATTTAAAAGCTTATAGGAATGTTTTTTTAGTAATTCCTTAAGCTTAATATATATATTTTTTTGTTCTACTCCAATAATATTTACTCTATTTAAAAAGAAGTTAAAAAAAGACTTTTCAGCAAAGTTCATAGCTTTTATTTTGTCCAAAAGTGCTTCTGTACAATCTAATTTTAAAAACACAATACCATTTTTATTAAATAATTTATACAAAACTGCATATATCACCGAGTTTGCTGTCATGTGAAATATTTGTAGTACATCAATTTTACCTGAATTCTTTTTAAGATATAAAAATATATTTAAAAAATGTCCATGCTTTTTATCAATAAACTCTTGTTTTAAGCCCTTTACTTCATTATTTAAATAATCATATTCTCCATTGTTATAGGACGCTACAAAAGCATCATATCCATAAAGACTATGCATTTTATAGGCAAGCATACCCACATCCTTTATGAGATGAACGTTTTCTGCCTTTGGATATAATACGCAATATCTCATTTTACATCATCCTTTTCTAAGTAAAGATTTAATTTCAGAAATAGTTATGTACTTTGTCATAAATATAAAAGCACTGTAAGCAGCTGCACTTATAACAATATTTATAATAACATAAACATTAAAATATTTAAGTAAAATAGTTATTGCTGCCATTAATAAACTTGGAAATAAAACCTTCACAATATTTTTCATGTTTGATACGACTATTAGCTCTTTAGCATAGTGCTTCATCATTACAAAATTAATAATTTCAGAAACTAAGGTTATTATAGCCGCAATATTCATTCCATATGTTGGGGTCAAAATTAAATTTAATATAAGATTCACAAGTGCAGACACAGTAACTGCCTTTACATATTTTTTTTCTAAATTACATGCGTTTAAACCATAACCATATAGTTCCCTAAAGAAAAGAATTATAGAATAAATTAATAATATAGAAAAAGGGATATAAGCCATTATAACGTCTTTTTTAAACAATAATAAGATTATTTGCTTTGAAAGTATTATTCCTCCAACAGCCACTGGGACTATAAAGGCAGCTAAAACCTTTGACGTTTTATTCACAAGTTCATTCAGCTTTCCTTTAGCATTTTCATTAAAATAGGCTATCATTACAGGAAAAATAGGTGTAAATATCATTCCTACTATATTTATAATAAAATATATAATAGTATATCCGGCTCCATAGATGCCTGCTTCTGTTCTACCTCTAGAAAATGAGAGAACCAGCTGATCCACATTGCCATTTATCATTGCAAGTAATCCAGAAATCAAAAATGGAAGTGCAAAACTTATATATTTCACTATGGTTTCTTTATTTATTCTTAGTGTTAATGTCAATTTTTCTTTGAAAAAATAGCCATATAATTGATACATACTGCCAAGTATCAAAGCTAACATTGTAAACACTGGTACATAATATAGCTGCGCCTTTGATTTTAAAAGTACAAAAATCAAAACAAATGGAATTAAGCCTTTTAAAATATTGTATACAGCATTGTATCCCATTTTTTGCATACCATTATATACCCAATCAAGACTTAAAGCTGTGGGAACAAGCGTTAACCCATAAATTATAAAAAGTATAGCTAATACTTTATCATGATTAAATTTCCATATGCATAAGGACGCAAATAAAATTAATGTATAGCTTATAAAAAATACGAGCATTCTAAAAGCCATTATTTCTCCAACAACACTTTTAGCTTTATTTTTGTCCTTTGCAATTTCACGAATACCATAGGTTTGTAATCCAAAAGCTACAAACAAAGTAAAATATGTCATCATAGCCTGAACTGTTGTAACTTCTCCAAATGCAGCAACATCCATCCTTTTTTCAATAAGGCTTGTTGTAAAAAACAGTAATAACTGCGACAATACACTTGAACAAATTACAACTAAAGCATTTTTAGCAACTTTATTCATCTAAGTACCATCCTTAAAATCCTTTTTAAAAGACTCGTACTTTTAAAGTACGAGTCTTTTAATACATTATAACAATTAATCTTCAAGTTCTGCAAGATACTCTTTTAATGATTCTTTCCAGTCTCTTGTAATATCCCCGGTAGTTAATTCTAACATGTAATTTCTAAGTACAGAATATTTTGGTCTTTTTGCTACTGCAGAGAATTCCTCAGAAGTGCATGGATTAACCTTAATATTAATATTCATAATTTTAAATATCTCTACTGCAAAGTCATACCAAGAACAAACACCTTTACATGTACAGTGGAATAATCCGTAATTTTTCTCATCTACAAGCTTAATTATTACACGTGCTAAATCAACAGTACTTGTTGGAGTACCAACTTGATCATTTACAACTTTTAGTTCATCTCTATCTTTACTTAGTTTAATCATTGTCTTTATAAAATTGCCACCATCACCATAAAGCCATGCTGTTCTAACTATGTAATGCTTTGGATTTAAAGCTTTAACTAATTTCTCACCTTCAAGTTTAGTGCTTCCATAAACTGACTGAGGATTTGTGTCATCAAATTCAGTAAGTTCTTTATTTCTCTCTCCATCAAATACATAATCTGTAGAAACTTGAACTATTTCTGCTCCAATGGCAAAAGCTGCTGCTGCCAAATTTTTAGGGCCTATAGCGTTTATTTTAGTTGCTAGTTCTATTTGTTCCTCACATTTATCAACTTGCGTATGTGCTGCACAGTTTATTATAACATCTGGCTTATTTTCATTTACAAATTTATTAACTGCAATAACATCTGTTATATCAAGTTCATTAACATCTGTTAAAATAAGTTCGTCATCTCTTTTTCCATATTGCTTTTGAAGCTCTCTGCCAAGCTGTCCATTTGCTCCTGTAATTAAAATTTTCATTTATATCAACTCCTATTTAATATTGTCTAAGCGTTATCGTTTTTATTTACTTGAGGATGCCATAAAGCAACCTTAAGTAAAAACTTTGGTATAACTCCTAGTCTCTTTATTCTAAAGGGCTCTTTAGCCACTCTATAAAGCCATTCAAGACCTAGCTGAATCATCCATTTTGGTGCTCTTTTAAGTTTTCCTGAAATAACATCAAAACTTCCCCCAAGCCCCATATATATGTGAGCCGGTAAGCTGTTCATATTCTTATTTATAAACATTTCCTGCTTTGGACATCCCATTGCTACAAATAACACATGAGGCTTGCTGTCCCTTATATCCTTCAATATATCTTCACAATTATCAATATCAAAATATCCATTATGACTTCCTGCAATAATTAAACCTTCATATTTTTTCTTAAGATTTTCAATGCACTTATCAAGCATTTCCTGCTTAGCACCTAAAAAATATATGCTTTTTTTATCCTGCACACAAAATTTTACTATGTCCTCCAAAACTTCAATACCAGCAATTTTTTCTTTTACAGGTGCTTTGGCAATCTTAGAGGCTATGACAACACCAACACCATCTGGAACAATAACAGAATTTTCTTTGCTGCATCCTTCAAAAAGTGATTCATCATAAAGACCATTATACAACACTTCAGGATTTCCAGAAATAATATGAATTTTGTTAAAACCCTTTATGTATTCAATAAATTCATGTTTGCTTTTATTATATATATCGTATTTTAGTATTTTTGAAAACATAGTACCTCCTAATTCTGGTTCCTATAAAGCAGAGCATCTCCCGCAGCTAAAAACAACCAAAAATATGCTACAACTTCTGGAATAGTAAATAAATTATCTAAAAAATTCATAAAGAAAAATGCTACCATTGATGTAAAAAATCCAATATAAAACAATTTTAATTCTTTATCTTTAAGACTTTTAATAACATTTTTTATCTTTATTATCGCACCAATTATTATTGCAATAAATGAAACTCCTCCAACTATTCCAAGTTCAGCTTCTATCTTTAAGTATGCATTATGAGTTGGATAATGCGAATAATTTGAATAACGAAGATATTTATACTTTGCCACATAGCTGTCATACAAACCCATAAAATTTCCATTTCCAACACCACGTATAGGGTGTACTTGTATCATTTTTAAAGCTGTTTCCCACAGCTTTATTCTGCCCCCATCTATGGCTGAACTTCCAGTTTCAAATAGTCTCCTTCTTACCATTGGGATAATAAAGGTAATTCCCACAAGACCACCTAACCCAATTAAAAAATACCAACTGTATATTAGAGATAATATAACAACCCCTACACCTAGCGCTAAAAATGAATTTCTAGACCCAGTAAAGCTTATATTGCATAAAGTCATTATAAAAACAATTGCAAATATGCCTTTTGAAACTATATGTTTGCTTCTTATTATCATCATTAGTACGGGAAAAGCTCCAATAAGTAAAAATGCAGCAAAAGTATTTGGATTATCAAAAGTAGCATTAGTTCTTAAAATCTTTGTAACAGGATCAGCAAATGCAACTAAAATCCCATATCCGGTGATTTTTTGAAAAATACCGTAAATATTCATTAATGCAAAAATAAACATATAGGAATTAATAAGCCCTTTTACTTGATCTTTATCTACATTATATTTAACTATGAAGTACAGTAATATGAAAGATAAAAATCTAGCACTTTCACTAATAGCAATGACTCTATATGTAGCGTAGGAAATGGATATTACCATAATTCCTAAAAGTACAATCATTGCAATGCCTATATAATCCGTAAAAAAATCATGAACATCTCTTGTGAAATCATTCCAATTTGTTACTACTGTAGTTAAAAACACCACTATCAGTAATGCTAATAAGACATTCCCAAGCGATGGTATCTCATGAATTTTAGGAATTACGTTAAGTTTTATACCATTTGGTATAACTGGTATAAGTATAACATAAGCACATAATATGTAATAAATTAATTTATTTTTAACTTTCACAATAAACACCCCATATCAATCAAAGTAGTTGGTTTTTTAGTATCTGTTCTTACTAATAGCATTTTCATTTGTTGCCATTTTAATTGTATCTAAATATATTTTTTTGTTATTTTTTATTGTTTCAGAACGTTTAAAAATCCGCAAAAATGTTAGTCCTATTACTCTAAAACTAAGAGCAATAACTAAATTTATCCTCACATGCAACTCTTTTGACCTTCCAAAATTTTTTCTAAAGTATAATATCATACTCCTATATCTTTCATAAAAGGTTATAGCACCTATTTTTTCACTGCTTTGACCAATGAGATGAATTATCTCTACGTAGGGATAATAAACCCTGCTCCAATTGGCTTTACTAGCTTGAAGGCAAAAATCTATCTCTTCATAATACATAAAGTACCTTTCATCTAGCATTCCAATGTCTTCAATTACCTGCCTTCTTATCAGTAGTGCTGCACCAACTAACACTTGTACTTCCTCAGGCTCTTCTATGTTTTGGAAATTTTTCATGTATTGTTCTACATCCTTTGATCCAAACTTTCCTCCAAATTTAACAAAAAAACTTTTTACAAAGGGAATTTTAAGCACATTCTTTAATTTGTACATATGATAAACTTCTCTTTTAAATGTGGGAAAGCCTGAAATAGATGTTTGGTGCGTTAAATCTTTGTTTAATAACTTAGGTCCAAGCATTCCTATTTTATCATTTTCATCCATGTACTTTATCATCTTTTCAATTACATCTTTCACTATAATCGTATCACTATTGAGTAAAAAAACATATCTTCCTGAGCTCTTTTTAATGCCAAGATTATTAGCATAAGCAAAGCCTCCGTTTACCTTACTTTCAATTAGTTTTACTTCTGTGAAGTCTCTCTTTAACATAGCAGTGCTATCATCACTTGATGCATTATCTACAACAATTATTTCATAGGAAATTTCCTTTGTGTTTTCATATATTGATTCAATACAAGCTCTTATAAGCTCTTTTGTATTAAAATTTACAATTATTATTGAAACGTCAACCATTTTTTCCCCCACTAACCTTTTGTTCCAACTCTACCGTTTGGAGTCAACATATTCTTTATTATTGCAACTATGCCTAAAAGCACTATTCCCACATAGACTATCCAGTCAAACAAGAATATACTTTCTCCTTTATTGTACTTATTATAAAAAATAATCATTGCTCTATAAAATTCGTAGGTTGCCTTTACTCCTAGTTTTTTGCTACTTTCTCCTTTATAGTGTATTATTGTGCCCACAGGACAATATCTTACGATATATCCTTCCTTCTTAGCTCTCATACACCAATCCATCTCTTCCCCGTACATAAAAAACGTTTCATCCAGCAAACCAATCCTATCTATAACTTCCCTTTTTATCATTAAAAAGCAACCTGATACAGAATCCACATCTAAAAATTCATCTTCAGATACATGGGTTAAGTTATATCTAGTCAAATTTTTATTGCTTTTAAACAATTTACTAATTCCAAAAAGTTTAAAAAATGCATCCTTAGGTCGTGGTGCCATCCTCCTACAAGCAAGCTGAAGCGTGCCATCTAGATTTAACACCTTACAACCAGTAACCCCTAGCTTTTCATCCTGCACTAGGCATTCATAAGTCTTCTTTATTACATCTGCATTTATCAATGTATCTGGATTAAGAAGTAAAATAGCATTTCCTTTAGCTATTCTTATAGCTTGATTATTTCCAGAGGCAAAGCCTTTATTATCTTTATTTTCAATAAGGTCACAATTTTCTATATGTAAAAAATTCTCCTTTACCATATCACAGCTTCCATCAGAAGAATTATTGTCAACAATTATGATTTCATAATTTAAATCTTTTGTGTTTTCATATATTGAATTTATACAATCTTTTAAAAGATCCTTAGCGTTCCAATTTAATATAATTATACTTAAATCGTATTTTAACATACATCTCTCCTGTTTATATATTTTAAAGTTGCTATTTACAACTTTACTTATTGTAAATTCTACAAATTAGCTACATTTTTTATATTAACATTTGCTTTTACCTTAGTCAAATAATTTGCTTTATAATTTTTCTTTTCATATAGAATATTAGCGTCCATTATGAGAAACATGCTCAAAGTGACTAATATAAAAAAGATTCCTACTGCTTATTATAAACAGTGGAAATCCTTTTTAATGTATAATGTTTAGGTACATTCAAAAAGTGCGTACCTATTTCTTAGCATCTTCAAAATTTATTCTTTTTTCTTCAACAACTAACGGTCTATTCATGATTCTTGTATTTATGCTCATAATATATTCACCAACTAAGCCTATAAAGAATAGCTGAATTGATCCAAAGAAAAATAATCCTATGACTATTGGCGCTGTTCCAACAGGAAACATGTTCCAATATACTAGTTTTAATATTAAATATACCAAAGCAATTATAATGCTTACTCCGGAAAGAACAAACCCTCCAATAGAAGCTACCCTAAGCCCAATTTTAGTATAGGATGTAAAACTAAGCATTGCAGCATCATATAATCTATAAAAATTATTACTTGTTTTACCTGCTCTACGTTTTGCTTGTTCATATGGAATATCTTTTCTTTGAAAACCTAATTCAGCAACTATTCCTCTTAAAAATGGCGTTGAATCTCCTAAATTTCTAAGTACATCTATAAAGCTTTTATCATATAGTCCAAAACCTGTGAAATGTTCTATTTGTTCCACATCTGACATTTTCTTTATAGATTTGTAATAACAACTTCTTAAAAAGTATAATATTTTACTTTCTTTACTAGTTGTTTTTATGCCACAAACTATCTTGTATCCATTTTCCCATTCTTCAATAAATTTAGGAATCATATCAATTGGATCTTGAAAATCAGCACACATAAGTATTGTACACTCTCCATTAGTCTGGCATAATCCATAGTACGGAGAATTAAATTGTCCAAAATTCTTTGCGTTAAAAATTGCTTTTATTTTTTCATTATTTGAGCATAATCCTGATAATATAATTCTTGTTTTATCACTTGAACAATTATCTATAAACACAATCTCATAATCATAATTACTTAATTTATTATTGAATATATTAATAATTTCCTTACTTAAAGGTTCTACATTTTCTTCTTCATTATAAGTAGGAATAAGTATACTTATTTTTTTCATTTTACCAATCATATCCTTACAATTTTTATTTTTAGTTATTAATTAAATCTATTATTTGATTAATATGATCTACTGTAGTTGTATCATTATATTTTTCTTTGCTTATTAATATAGACTTACAACCATAGCTATTTGCCATTGCTATATCACTTTCATAAGTATCTCCAACCATTAAAACTTCATCTTTGGTTAAAAAATTTAATTCTGACAGTATATCTAACATTAATGTATTTGGTTTTCCTATAACAAAATCAACTTCTCTATTAATACAAGTTTCTATTGCTCCAACCATAGCTCCACAACCTGGTAACCTTCTTGCATTTTCACCGGGAAAATGTCTTTCCTTATTGCAAGCAATAATCGTATTCCCTTTTAAAGCAATATTTAAAGCTTGTGTTAACTTCTCATAATCAAATTGAGTATTATAACCAATCAAAAGATTTTCAGCCTCAGCTTCATCTTCTATCACCTTAATACCTATATCCTCAAACTCAGATTTTAAATTTTCAGAACCAAATATGTACATATTTTTTAAGTTTTCCTTTTTGGCATATAAAGCTGCAATGTATCCCGAGGTAAAAACTTGTTCTAATTCGCATTTAAGCCCCATATCTATTAGTTTTTCGTAAACTTGTAGTCTTGTCCTAGTTGAGTTATTTGTTAGAAAGAAAATCTTAGTTCCTTTTTTATTAAAACAGTCCAAGGTTTCTTCTACTCCATCAATAATTTTACTTCCATAATATATTGTTCCATCTAGATCAAACATTACTGCTTTTATATTTTCAAACATATATTATCACTTTCCCTCTCCCCTAGAAGAATTTTGCTTTACCCAATTAATTGTATTTTTTATACCACTCTCAAAATCTACACTTGGGTAGAAACCTGTATCTTCAGTAAGATTTGTGATATCAGCACATAGGTACATTACTTGATTAGGACCGTACTTAACTTGTCCTAATCCTAAAGGTAATGATTGATCTATGTTATCTCTTATTGCTGTTATATATTCTTTCAAAGGTCTTGCATTAGAACTTCCTAAACAATATATTGCTTCATTCTTTCCTTTTTCAGACATTAAATATATTGCTTTTGCAGCATCATCGCAGTAAAGATAATCCCACAGTTGCTCTCCCTTGGTATATGCTGGCTTTTCTCCCTTTAATAATTGATTAATACTACTCATAACCATTGTAAATTCATTATCATAAGGACCATAAACACTTAAAATTCTTGTCCATATATGTTTAATTCCAAGCTGCCTTGCTAATATTCTGCTAAGATTTCCAGCTGTGTATTTAGCTATTCCATATCCATTATTAGGTGCTACCGCCGTATCTGGAGATATTTTTTCACTTATAGTTCCATATTCTGCTTGTGAACCAGCTCCTACAAAGACCTTGCAATCTAGCTCCTTTGCAAGTTTCACAGCATCCAATGTATATTTAACATTTAGATTTTGTAAATACACATCATTTCTTGAATCACCAAAAGTTCCTGTCCATGCAAAATGATACAAAGCATCGCATGATACGTTGATTTTTTCCTTTAAACTATATAAATCAGAAATATCACATTCTAAAATTTTAACTTTATCACTTTTAATTATATTACTCTTTTTTGTTGAATTAGGTCTGCAAATAGCATATACCTCTATACCCATTTCAATTAAATATTTAGTAAGTGCCCTTCCAATCATTCCGGTGGCTCCTGTTATTATAACTCTATCCATACTGAACTACTCCCTACTAAATAGTTTTTATAACCATTTCCTTTTCAAATTCCTCTCTACTAAGAAATGGAGACATATCTTCTAAAGGTCTTGAAACCATTGTTCCATCAGGCATAGCCATTGAGGATTGCTTCGGTGCAATAAGTTGCCTTTCTGCTACCATAACTTCGCAAAAAACAGGTCCTTCTAATTCTAATACTTTATTAATACCAGCTTTAAGCTGCTCATTATTTTCAATTTTTACGTATGGCAAATTATAAGCATTTGCTAATATTTCAAAATTAGGGAAGTCTAATCCGCTATTTCGTCCTTCAGCAATTAATCTACCATTAAAGTGATTGTATTGTGCTCCTCTTATTGTTAAATATCCATTATTATTTAACACAAAAATTTTAACTGGTAAATTATTAAATGCAATAGTAGATAATTCTTGTATATTCATATGCACTGAACCATCTCCAGTTATACAAATTACATTTTTATTACTTGCCACTGCTGCTCCAATACTTCCTGGTAACGAATGTCCCATACTAGCTAAACCACCAGATAACAGCACTCTTTGTTTTTTAGTTATATTAAATGCATGATATACAACATCCACTGCTGATCCTGCGTCAGACAATATTACATCCTGTTCATTACAAAGCTTTGATATTGAATCTACAAGACAATAAGTATTTACAAATTCTTTTTGCTTAAAATATTCATCTACTGTTGTTATAAATTTATTTTTCCAGTGATTACACTTTTCTATCCATTCATTATGAGAGACTTTACTTTCACCTAATAATTCGTTAATTTTAGTCAATAACAAATTTAATTCGCACTTCATTGGATAATGTATGGTTACTGTGTTTTTATTCAATTCAGCATCATCTATATCTACCATAACTACTTTTGCTTCTCTTGCAAATAAATCATAGTCATATCCGGTTACAGGTACACACAATCTGGAACCTAAACTAATAACTAAATCTGCATTTTGCATTGCAAAATTTCCTGCTCTATCTCCTCTTATTCCTACTCTTCCAACATAATTCTTATTATCATATTCTATTACATCACATCCAAGTCTAGTTGTTACAACTGGAATATCAAGTTTATTTATTATTACTTCATATAGTAATCCCTCAGAATTTGAACTTCTTACACCATTACCAGCAATAACTACAGGTCTTTTAGCTGATTTAACTAGTTCTATAAACAGTTCTGCTTTTTCAAGTATGTTATCATATTCTTGTTCTTCAACTTCTTCTAAATCAAAACCACTTAATACATTTTCATCAATTAAACTACTTTGAACATCAATTGGAATATCAAGCCAAACAGGACCTTTTCTTCCTTCGTTTGCTAAATAAATAGCCTTTTCTAAATAATATTTTATTTTTTGAGGATCGTTTACCATTATAGAAAATTTAGTAATACTTTTAACTACTGGTATTATATCAACTTCTTGAGCACCCATTTGTCTGAAGTTACTTAATCCAGAGTTTTGTACAGTTTGTACTCTTTTACTTTGACCAGATAAAACAAGCATAGGAGCTGAATCTATAAAAGCACCTGCAACTCCTGTAATCGCATTTGTACTTCCTGGACCAGCAGTTACCATTGCTACCGCCATTTTGTTTCTATATCTTCCATAACATTCTGCCGCTATTGTAGTAGTCTGTTCGTGATGAACTGCTGTATATTTCATGTCCTTATTATTAGCAACAGCATCATTTAAAAACATTGCCGCTCCTCCTGGCAACACGAAAGTATGATCTATACCTTTATTTACAAGAAACTTTATTATATAATCTGATACACTTATCATTCTATACCTCCATTTTACATTCTATATTTACCAATAAAAAATCATGCTAAAATTTTAATACGGCTTATTACTTAAACGTCCAAAATTTACTTAATAAAAAATTAAGTGGTATTGTAACACATAAATTTAATATTGGTGCAATATATTTTGAAATTTCTAAACAACTTACCATAAATATTAATAATATTGTACTTAATACATATGTGGCACCATATGAAGCAAAAGTTTTTATTAATGGCTTTAAATTACCACTTTCACTTTTATTAAACACGTACTTATTGTTCCAAAAATATGCATTCAAAACACTTACAATAAATCCCGCTGTGCTTGCAATAATATAGTTAACATTTAAGTACATTAACACATAAGTTATGCATAGAGCAATAAGGGTATTAGATACCCCTACCATTCCAAATTTAATAAATTGAATTATGCTATTTTTACCTTTTATGTTCATCATTTTACAGCCTCTTTAATAGTTTTAGCCATATAATCAATCATATCATCGGTCATTCCTGGATATACTCCTACCCAAAATGTATCTTTCATAATTCTATCAGTATTTGGCAAATCTCCAACTACTCTATATCCCTTGCCGCTGGCTCTCATGTCATCAAAACATGGATGCTTAATAAGATTTCCTGCAAATAACATTCTTGTTTGAACTCCGTGTTCTTCAATATATTGAACTACTTTATTTCTATCTACATCTTCCTTACAAGTTATAAGAAATCCAAACCAACTTGGATCAGAATTTTCACATGGAGCAGGTAATGTAAGCTTGTCTTCTACTTCTAATAAAGCAGCCTTCAATCTTATGAAATTTACCTTTCTTCTTTCAACAAAAGAAGGGAATTTTTTAAGTTGTGCACAGCCAATTGCTGCTTGCATATCTGTGGCTTTTAGATTATATCCAAAATGTGAATATACATATTTATGATCATATCCAACTGGTAATTCACCATATTGTTTGTCAAATCTATGTTTGCACATATTGTCAATTCCTGAAGGACAAATGCAATCTCTTCCCCAGTCTCTAAATGAACGTATTATTTTATGAAGTAAAGGATTATTAGTATATACTGCTCCCCCTTCACCCATTGTCATATGATGTGGAGGATAAAAGCTTGAAGTTCCGATATCTCCTATTGTTCCTGTGAATTTTTCTTCACCATCTATTATGTACTTAGAACCAAGCGCATCACAGTTATCTTCAATAAGCCATAGATTGTTTTTATCACAGAATTCTTTAACAGCTCTTAAATCAAAAGGATTTCCTAATGTGTGTGCTATCATAACCGCTTTTGTTTTATCTGATAAAGCATTTTCAAGCATTGTCACATCAATATTATATTGCGGAATAGTTACATCTACAAATACAGGCACAGCTCCATACTGAATCATTGGAGTAACCGTAGTAGGGAAGCCTGCTGCAACAGTAATTATTTCATCCCCTCTTTTAACTGCTCTCTCACCTAAAAGCGGTGAAGTTAATGCCATAAATGCATTTAAATTAGCACTTGATCCTGAATTAACAAGACTACAGTACTTAACATTCAAGTATTTAGCAAATTCACGTTCAAATTCATCTGTATACCTTCCAGAAGTAAGCCAAAATTCAAGAGAACTGTCTACTAAATTAATCATCTCATCATTATCATAAACTCTTGATGCATATGAAATTCTATCTCCTTCTTTATATGGCGATTTCTTATGATATTTATTACAATATTCGCTTACAAGCTTCAATATTTCTTCTTTATCTTTTTCTTGATTGTTATTTAACATTTCATCTTCTCCCTAAAAAATTTTATACTGTTTTTTTATATTAAAAAACGCATCTATTTGATTATTCATACATTCATCAATATTCCCTTGATTAAAATAACATTTAGCCCATTCAACAGTGTTTTCAACTGCCGTCTTTGCATCCCACATAGGATTCCATCCAAATACTCTTTTAATTTTAGAACAATCTAGTTTTAAGAAATTAGCTTCATGAGGCCCACCCATATATTTATTTTCCCAGGCTAGTCCATCTCCCCATGTCTTACAAAATAAATCCACCAAAACTCCTGTTGTTATACAATCAATTTCATCTGGACCAACATTATAATAATCCGCATAATTTATATCCTCATATTGTTTTTGTACTATCATAAGATACGCGTATAATGGCTCCAAAACATGTTGATAAGGTCTAGTAGAATGTGGGTTTCTTACGATTATAGTTTCATTCTTTTCTGCTGCTCTTATGCAATCTGGAATGATTCTATCCTTAGCAAAATCCCCTCCTCCTATTACATTGCCAGCTCTAGCTGTTGAAATAGCAACTCTTCCATCACTAAAAAATGAATTTTTATAGCTATGTGTTACGAGTTCTGAACAAGATTTACTATTTGAATAGGGATCAAATCCATCTAATGGTTCATTCTCACGATATCCCCATTCCCATTCATTATTGTGATAAACCTTATCTGTTGTGACATTTAAAAAGGATTTTACACATTCATTATTTCTAACACATTCTAATATATTGACAGTGCCCATTACATTGGTTTCATAAGTATATACAGGCTCTTTATAGCTATCCCTTACAATTGGTTGTGCAGCAAGATGAAAAACTATTTCTGGTTGACTTTTTTTAAATGTATCCATCATTTTATTTAAATCTCTAACATCACCAATTACTGAATTAATATTCTTTTCTATTCCAGATATATTAAACAGATTTGGATTTGTAGGTGGTGTTAATGAATATCCTGTAACTTCAGCTCCTGCATTAGCAAGTATTTTGCAAAGCCAAGTTCCTTTAAATCCAGTATGTCCTGTAACTAAAACTTTTTTTCCTTTATAAAAGTTTAAATCCATTACCATATCTTCCATGGAGCATTCCCACTTTCCCACAATTCCTCAAGTTGATTCTTATCTCTTTGTGTATCCATACATCTCCAAAACCCTTCATGTTTATATGCCATAAGCTCTCCCATACTTGCTACTGTCTCTAAAGGAGTTTTTTCAAATATTGTTTGATCTCCTTCAATATAATTAAAAATTTCTGGTTTAAGAACCATGAAACCACCATTAATCATACTTCCATCATCATTACTTTTTTCTCTAAAAGCTCTGATTTCATTATTTTTCCCAATATCAAGAACACCAAATCTCTGCCCTGCATTTATTGATGTCATTGTAGCCATTTTCCCATGAGACTGATGAACCTCTATTAGTCTAGAAATATTAACATTACTAACTCCATCTCCATAGGTAAGCATAAATGGTTCATTATTAATATATTTTTGTACTCTCTTAATACGACCACCAGTCATAGTATTAAGTCCTGTATCAACTAAAGTTACTTTCCATGGTTCTGAAAAGTTATTATGTACAATCATTTTATTATTATCTGTAAAGTCAAATGTAACATCACATCTATGCAGATAATAATCAGCAAAAAATTCTTTAATCATATGTGCTTTATATCCACAGCATATTATGAAATCATTATGTCCATAATTTGAGTATATCTTCATAATATGCCATAAGATAGGCATTCCTCCTATTTCAATCATTGGTTTTGGTCTTAAGTTGCTTTCTTCAGAAATTCTTGTACCAAATCCACCAGCTAGTATTACTACTTTCATAATTAGACTTCCTTTCATATTTTGTTTATTATTTCATGTCATAATATGTTTATTGTACTTTAAATATAACAATATGTCTAGTTTTACACTTCATTACAATTATGCTATGTAAGGGTTGTAACAATGAAGTATGGCGCAAAATAGACCAGAAGCTGACTTGCTATTTTTTGAAACACCCTTACTTCATGTCATAATATAATTCCATATTCAAATCTGATGACACATCTTTATTCGCTATGGTTAATTTGCCCTTTGCATATTCATCATCTTTTGGTGCAAACACTGCTATACTATTACTTTTATTTCCATCGGATTGTATCTTTAGTGTGTATTTAACGCCTTTAGAATTTTTAATAGGATTAAATACAAATCTATAAAATTCATCATCCTGAAGAGTTTGTCCATCTATTTTGTCCTTAACAATTAACTTCTTATTATCATCATACAATGACATTAATATATTGCATTGATTGCTTCTTTGAAAAGTCCCAAATCTTACATCTATTTCTTTTAAGTAATCATATTCTCCATAAAAAGTTTGTGTAGCTTGTGACTTACTATTTATCGAATAGTTCACCTCATCAGGAGAATCTATTACCAATCCCTGAATACCATATGCTAACCTATCCATTTTCTGTGCAATACTTTTAGGCATGAATATACACAGCATTGAAGGTATCACAAAAATGCCTACTCCTATAAATACTCTTGCATAAAAATAACTTTTGCATCCTTTTGTTTCATTATCATTTTTATTAGCTTTACCAAAATAATATACCAGTATTGGACTAAACAAATATACAAAAAATACTCCTTCAAATATAGGCACATACTGAGAACGATAGAAATCTTTACAAACCAAAGGAATGTATGAAAAGAATCGTCTTAGTACACCCATTTTAACCATTGTAACATCAACATTTGAAGGAAAAAAGTTCACTGTTATATATATAAATGCAAGCATTCCTACTATATCAAATAAATACATTTTTTCTTTTTCATTAATATATATATATGACAATGCAAAAAATGGCATTAATATAATTAACCACTGTGGATGCCACACAACTGTAGAAAACAAGGAACCATAAGAAACTAAACATAAAAATATTGCTATTCTATTATATTCATTATCGTCTTTTGCTTTTTTAATATATGCATATATACATATTATACAAAATATAATATAAAGGTATGGCGAATTGTTAAATGGAGATAGATTGAAAGTCTGTAATAGATTAGCCACCCCTGAAGCCAAACTCAAAAATTCTCTTCTAAATGCTACATTATTAAAGTATAACGCTATCTGTATAATTGTTGCTGATGCACCAATTGACATGTATTTCATAATTTGTAATATTTTTTTATTTGCTAAAAGAACTAATGGTATAAATAATATTGCCGCAAATAACTTTAATGATATAGCCAATGAAAACGCAATTGAAAATTTCACGTAATCTTTCTTAATAAAATAGTATATTCCTACCATGGTAAATAGTATCCCTATAATATCATATTGTCCAAAAATAAATACAGCAAATATTGCAATAGGCGATGTAGCAAATATTACTCCTATCCATTTCGCTTTTTCAATTTTATGGTTTAAAGATTTATCTTTATAAATTTCTTCTGCTATTTTATAAATTACATATGCAGTTGCAAAGAAAAATACTACTAATAATAGTTTAGTCCATAAAAGTTCTCTCCCACTTAACATAATGCCCGTATGAGCAGCATGCATTAAGCCAAAAACTTTTAATGGTATATTCCATATTGCAAATATTATATATATTAATGCATAATAATCATTGCCTCCTACTTCCTTCTTATTATAGTCATAAAAGTCCAAAAAATGTCCTCTTAAATATGCATAAGAAGATGTCGTTGTATGAAACAAGTCTGCTTGTTGAAAAACTAAAAAGCAAAATCCTAACATAAATATATATAATATAAATGCTATTAATTTTCTTTTATCTTTTAGTATATCTTTTATATTCATTGTCCCCCTCCGTTTAATGAAAAAATGTATTTTTTTGTTGAATATAGGATTTTTTATATTTTGTCCTTATATACCTTAATATTATTTTCTTCTCAATTAAATTGTAGGTATATACAAGACATATACATTGTACCTTAAATATAATAATATGTCTAGTTTTACACTACTTTACATATTAATTTTTTTACTTTAATTCAAATAAATGTTCTTAAAAAAATGATTTTTACCATTATCATCAGAATGACTTTGATAAAAATCATTTATTATATCTAATATAAACCAATAAATGTAACACCTATAAGTATGAAAATAATACCTAAAAATTTAAATTTTGTTATTTTTTCTTTTAATATTATTCTTGAAGATATCATTGACCAAATATATGTTATAGCTGTCATTGGTAATACCACTGAGAGTGGCATATATTTAAGTACAATTATATTTAATACCGCACTTGAAACATATAACATTCCCCCTATATACAAAAATTTACTTTTTATAATTGACAATATACTATCCCCATCTGTTGATTTTTTAAAGAAAAATCCCCCAAAAGATCCAAGCAACGTCATAATAATAATTATAAAAATTAATATAGCTCTATTCATCTCCAACACCTATACAAACAACACCTAACATAATAAATATCAAACCTATAATTTTCTGCAAATTAATTATTTCATTTAAAAAGCAGCAACCTATAATTATTATGAAAATATAGCTCATACTCATCATAGGATGTATAACTGAAAAACTTCCAAATCTAAATGCCAAAATCATTCCAATTGCTCCCATACCATAAAATATAAACCCGGCTACTATGAAGAGCACATTATGCATAGCTGATATTTTCCAAAAATATTGTCCTAATGAAGTAAATAGAGAAGCTAATAGTATTAATATTATACCTTTTTTGTTTTTCTCTAATGAGTTTATTAAGCTGTTCATATTTAATCATCAATCCCTTCATCTCAACCAAAACTCATTTAAGGCATATTTCTATGCCTTAATTTATAATTAAATATTTCCAATATGGTTTATTATTCATATATTACTTTTTAATATTAAATATTTTACAAAGTATTTTCTTAATTTTACACTTGACTCTAATAAAATAATATTTAATTATACTATCCTTCTTATACATTATCTTAACTTTATTTACTTTATCATTAGATATATATGGATTATTACAAAATTCAATTAATGGGTGAACAACATTCTCCCACCTAAATTCGTCTTTTACATCTTTTATGTTATTTTTAAATTTTTCATGTAATTCTTTATCATTTAGGATTTTAATAATCTTATCCGCTAATTCATTATATTCCCTTTCAGCATGACAAAAACCTAATTTTTTATTTAGAACAAGTTCAGACATATAATCACCTTCTGTCAAAACCATTGGCAGTTCGCACCACAGATAATCTAATATTCTAGTTCTAAAAGAAAACCTAGTTTCCAAATTATTCAAATACGTACTAACACCAATATCTGCTTCCATTAAAAAATTTTGTCTTTCTGAATATTCAACCCAATCATTAAAAAATATATTTTTATCATAGAGACCGTATTCCTTAGATTTTTCAATACATTTTTCAGCTACAGTAGTATCACTATTCATATTAGGATGACCAATTCCCATGAAAAATAATTTTATGTCATTTCTTTTTTTACAAATAATATTCATAGCTTCAATCAATGTAAGTGGATCAAACCAATTCCATATTCCACCGCCCCAAATTAAAACCTTGTCTTCCTTACCTATGTTAGGCCATACTCCCTTTAATACTTGCTTAGTCTTAACTGGCTCTTCATTGTTAAGTCCAAATGGAACTACCCCTATTAATTTTTCCATATTAATGTTATCAGTATACGTTACTGGATTAACTCTATTAATTGCAGCAAGCATTCCTAACCAATAGTCCTTTTGCTTTTCACTTGAACATATAAAATAGTCTCCTAATGACAGTTGCTCTAAAATAAGATCAAGGTCTGTTTCGTGGTAAGTAAGTCTATCCTTAAAATTTATAAACTTTCTAAGTTCAAGGTTCTCAAGAGTTATTGGATCATATATGTCTACCACTTTAGGTTTATCCAATTTTTTTAAAAATGGATATAATCTAAATGCAATTCCCTGAACAACAATTGAATCACTTTCTTTAGCTACTTCTTCTAATTCGGTTTTATTGTACTTAATTATTTTAAAATTTTCACCACTAAAATCCAAATCCGTATTCTTATTAGGCAAGTATAAAGTCACTTCAAAAAACTTACTTAATTCTTTTGCAAAATTGTAATAACGTATACCTGGACCTGTCATTTTCTTTGCAATATTATCCGGACTAATTAGCAATACTTTTTTCATATTAATTTCCCTCTTACTAAATCTATTTATTTTATCATTTTTTAAAATAACCAAAAACATTTAATTTTTTTATCTTATCGAATCTATTTTCAGCTACATTTTTCCATTGATTAATTTCATATACTTTATTAGACATAGTATTCATTTGTTTTTGTAAATCACCTATTGTATTTTCCAATTTATTTAACGTTCCATATTCCCTATTTTTCTCATAATCGCTATTATTTCCAAATTGCAATGAATCAAGTACAATTCCATCTTCTTCCGAAATTGGGTCATCAGAGAGAATACAGTTTGTTTTATAAGTTAAATTTCCATCTACAAGCATACCATCAACGGTTAAACCAGGTTTACCATCACTACTAGAACTTCTAAATAATGTAATAGAGTTATCAATATTTGAATTTTCATCAGCTTCAATGTCAAAATAGAATTCTCTTCCTTCTGAATTTATAATTGGCTTGAATTTTACACTCAGCCATGAATTATCATCAATTTGTGATGAATCTATTTTTTTCTCAAAAATCAGTACATTCATAGTACTCTCGTACAACTTAAAATTCAAATTATGAATATTCTTCCTTCCATAAGTTCCAATCATTAACTCAATTGATGATAAATTTGGATACCTACATCTAAAACTTTGAACTATCTTCATAGTACCATATATTGGTCCAGCAAGTTCATCTTTTATAAACTGTTTAATATCACAAATAGAATTCCCGTTTTCTTTTTTACTCTCATTTTTCTTTTTTATTGGTTTTTTACAGAAGGCTTCAAGTGGTTTCGTTACTACATTCCACTTATACTGTTCCCTGTATTCAGAAATATTCTTCTTACATTCATTATAAAAATTTTTATCATCTACAATTTTTAATATTGCATTTTTAACACTATCTACATCATTAAACTTTACAACTAATCCAAGTTTGTGGTTTATGATTTCTTCAGCAAAATAATCACCTTCTGTGGCAATTATAGGAAGTCTTGCCCATAAATAATCCAAAATCCTTGTTCTAAAAGAAAATCTTGTTTCCAAATTATCAAAATGGCAACTAACACCTGAATGAGCTTCAAGTAAAAAATTCTGCCTATCATTATATTCTACCCAATCCATATTAAATATTACAGATTTATCTCTAACGCCTAACTCCTCTGCTAGTTCAAATGTTTTAGATAACATCTCCATTTCTGGTACATCAGGATTAGGATGTTTAACTCCAAGAAAAAATAACTTAATATCATCACGTGTCTTACCAATCTCAGCAATAGCTTTAATTAAAGTTAAAGGATCAAACCAGTTCCAAACACCGCCACCCCAAATAAATACCTTGTCATCTTCCTTAAGATTTGGAATTTTTTCTTTAAGTGCATTTCTTGTGTGAACAGGTTCAACTTCACTAATTCCAAAAGGAACCAATCCTATTAATCGTTCTAATTTATTTGAAAGATCAAACTCCTTAGGATTTATTTTGTCTAATGCAGCAAGCATTCCAATCCAAAAATCTTTTTGCTTTTCATTTGCACATATAAAGTAATCTCCAAATCTAATTTGATTTAATAATGCATTCAAATCACTATCATGGAACTTTTGTCTAGTGTACATATCTTTTTCCTTATGTACTTCTAAATTTTCAATTGTATATGGATCATATAAATCCACTATCATAATTCTATCCTTACAATACATTTTTAATTCGGGAATTATCTCAAGCCAAACACCCTGTATTAGAATTATATCAGATTGCCTAAATGTATCTATTATTTCTTTGGTATTACCTAAACCATAACTTATAAGTTCAATATTATATTTTGTTAAGTCTAAATCACATTTACCAGGAGTTGCAATTGTTATATCACATACATTTGACAATTGTTTACCAATTTCTAAATATCTAATTCCTGGTCCAGCCATTTTTGCACCAATTTTATCACTTGAAATTATAAGCATTTTACTCTTTCGTTTTCCAAACTGCTTTTGTATTTGAAGTGAGCTTACTAAACCTTCAAGAGTTTCGTTATATAAATTGTTTTTATATAAAAATTTTATCAATTGATTGTCGTAAACTCTATCCATAAACTTGCTTATAAATTCTTCATCAGTCATTTTTCTATGTTCTTGTATATACTTTCTTTTCGGTTCCATTTTTTTCATATTATTTGTGAATTCCACCATAACTTCAGATTGAATCTTCATATCCTTGTTTGAGCTAAATTCTTCTTTTGAATAATCATCAACATTATATGACTTAATTAACAATGCTGCTGATAAAACTTTATATACCTTATCTTCATCATAGTTCTTAAATATTGTATACAATGTATTTCTGTTTGAAATCACTTCTAATTTGCTTTTATTTAATTTTTTAGACGTACTATTATGTTTATGATAGCAAATTGCTTTGTGACAAAATCTTACCTTATATCCTAAAAGCCATAGTCTCCATCCCAAATCAACATCTTCATTATATGCAAAATAATCATCGTCAAATCCTCCTACTTGCAAAAATACTTTTCTATCTATAAGCATAGATCCGCCACAAGCAAACATAATATCTCTGTCTTCAGCGTATTTTATGTTTGCTTCATCTACGTCCATTCCAAAATCATTTTGGTAACCATGCCCATAAAAGCTAACCCCACCGCCTGCAAAATCAAGCTTTGTCCCATTCCAATTGAGTATCTTACTTCCTATACAAACATACTTATCATCCTTACATTTATCTAATGACTCTAACATATCATTAATCCAATTGCTATCAATTTTCATATCATTATTAATTAGAGCTATATAATCACCTTTTGCAACTTTTGCTGCATCATTATTAGGTTTTGCAAAACCCTCGTTTATAGAATTTTGAATTATCTTAACATTTTTATGTCTATTTTTTACATATTCAACAGACCCATCATCGGATCCATTATCCACCATAATAAATTCTAATTTATCTTTGGGATAATTCAATTTATTTAAAGTATTAAAACATTCCTTTAAATGATCTTTACCATTATAATTTACAATAATAAAACTTATAGATATATCTGCATTCATTTTTTCCACCACTTTCTTCTTATCTAAGTATTATAATATCCAATCACAATTAATCTGTATTTTTCCTTCTTCTTCAATGTCACCTTTGTCTACAATAAAATAATAATGTTTTTCTCTATAATCATATATTTCATCACCATTTCCATTACGTAAACCAACTGAAAGATAGTACTTTGAATGAATAAACGGATTGTTTCTTATTGTAAAACTTATAGTATTGCTATCCTTTAAATTAGTAATCAATACACCGTCTTGATTACTATCATGATATGAAAGCTTCCAGCCTTCTTCACTTAACACTTCAAAATATACAACTAAATCTTCTACATTTTCCACCTTTTTAAATTCTAAATTAATTTTTATATCTTCTCCTGTTCTAAAAACATTTCTTGGCATTCCAGTTTTATCCGAAAAATAGAATTTTGAAATTTCCATCTTATTATTTCCTATTCTATTGCCCAGGTTTGAGAATTCTTTAGCCTCATGCAAATCGAAATTTGCATCTGCTACATAACTTAACGCAGAATTAATACCATTTCTTTGTATATCTTCCTCTAATTTTTCTTTCTCACCACTATTAGAATATAAAAGCTTCATGTACAAGCCTATCATTCTTTCAGGCGTATCTTCAATTACAAATCCGCCTTTTTTTATAAATATTACTCTATCACATATTTTTTTTACTATACCCATATCATGTGAAACAAATACTATTGTTTTGCCATTTTCTTTAAAAGATTGAATTTTATCAATACATTTTTTTTGAAAGTTAGCATCTCCTACAGCTAAAACTTCATCAACAAGTAGAATATCTGGATCCACACTTACAGCAACAGAAAATGCTAATCTCATATACATTCCAGAAGAATAATTTTTAACAGGAGTATCCATAAATTGACTAAGTTCTGCAAATTCTACTATTTCATCATACCTTTTGTCAACTTCTGCTTTGCTTAATCCCAAGATTGAGCCATACATATATACATTTTCCCTACCAGATAAGTCTGGTTGAAAACCTACCCCAATTTCTAATAATGAGGATATTTTACCAACTACAGTTATTTCACCTGCATTTGGTTTCAAAATATTAGATATCAATTTAAGACTAGTACTTTTTCCAGTACCATTTTCACCAATTATTCCTACTGTTTCTCCTTTTTCAATCTTAAATGATGCATCTTTAAGTACATCTATAATTGTAACCTTTAATTTATCTCTTTTTAAAACCTTAGTTAAAAATTTTTCTTTTAACGAATAATTTTTATTTTGATATATTTTAAAATGTTTTGTTACATTTTTAAATTCAATAACTGACAATTCTATTCAACACCTTTTTATTAATTTATATCATTATATTTCTTCTGCAAAAACAACTTCAACTTTTCTAAACACTATACACCCTATAAATATTAATACTATATCCAACACTATTAAAATAACTATATACAAATAATACGGGAAAGTATTTGTATATAGTACAGATCTAATACATTCAACCACTAAAGTCATAGGATTAAGCATAATTAGCTTCTTTGCTATCTTATGTCCATTAAGGTATGTAAGAGGATATACTATAGGGGTTAAATACATCCATAGATTAAATAGTACTTCAACTAAATGTGAAATATCTCTGTATAATACATTAAATGCCGATAGTATTAATGATAACCCAATAGAAATACCTAAAAGTAATAATAAAACTATTGGTAACACAATTAGTGGTAATCCTAATCTAAGTCCTGTAAATAAAACAGCTCCAAATAAAATCACTAAAGTAATTACAAAATTGATAAAATTAGAAAAAATAATTGATAATGGTATTATTTCTCTTGGGAAATATACCTTTTTTATTAAATTTGCATTTCCAACTATAGAATTGGTACTTCCCATAACTGAAGCAACAAAAAAGTTCCATGGCAAAAGTCCGCATAACAAAAATACGGTGAAATTTTTTATATTTTGCCTCATTATGAATTTGAATGCAATTGTATAAACTAAAAGCATTAATATGGGATTTAAAAATGACCAAAGAAATCCTAATACAGAATTTCTGTATTTTAATTTTAATTCTTTAGAAGTTAGATTATAGAGCAATTCCCTATGTTCTATAATTTCTTTAATATATCGTATAACATCTTTTATGCTTTTTAACATTTAATCACACCTTTAAAAAAACTTTTTGATTTTTTTTTGAGATCAAAAAAGTTAATGTTAACTTTTTCAATAAATTAATTTCACTATTATATATATATCTTAATATTTAAATTCCTATCATTAATCAATTTCTCTAAATTTTCCACCTCCTTTACTCCCTCTGTGCTTTCTTTCATAAATATTATTTTTACAGTTTGAAACATAAGTTTTATATCAAGAAGAATAGAATAATTCTTAATATATATAATGTCGTATCTAACTTTATCTTCTGGCAAAGTGTTATACTTACCAAGAACCTGTGCAAGTCCAGTTAGACCAGCTTTAACTGCAGTTCTATACTTATAATCTGGTATTTCCTTTTCAAATTTATCTACATAAAATGGTCTTTCTGGTCTAGGGCCTACTATGCTCATATCACCTTTTATTATGTTAAAAAGCTGTGGTAGTTCATCTAGTCTTGTAGCTCTAATAAACCTACCAATACCAGTTATTCTAGGATCTTTATCAGTTGCAAGCACTGGTCCAGATAACTTTTCAGCATTCATCTTCATAGATCTAAACTTTATAAGGTTAAAGTTATTTCCACCTTCTGTTACTCTTTCTTGTGTATAAAATACATTGCCACCATCTGACATTTTAATAAATATTGCTACTAAAAGCATAATTGGCGAACTTATAACTGCACCAGCAAGAGCTAGTATAACATCCAGCACTCTTTTAATTGCCTTCTCTTCTGCTGTTAAGCAAAGAGGCTTTGCTTTAAGTAACGGAACATCGTCAATTTTATTTATTTTAGATCCAAATAGTGTCAAATCACTCATGGTTGGAACTATCATAACGCTTTTTTGTTCAACTAAACATTTATCAAGTATATTAGCCTTAAATTCTGCTGTCACATCGTCACAAATAATTACAATTTCAACTTCATTTACCAGCCTGACTACATCTTTATAATTAGGACTACAAATGTATTTTATATTGTATAAGTCATTATGTTTTAATATAATCTTTTTAGCTATATGTTCTACATTGTTTTCTCCTATTATAATAACATCTTTTTTCCCATACAAAGTTCTTTTTACTTTCCAAACCAAAGATTTCCATATACTAAGTAAGACCACTTGAATTATTGAACTATAAACAACTACTCCTCTTGGATATCCCAATCCTCTTAAAAAAAATGTTCCTGCCATGGTCGACATAGATAATAAAATAACAGTTAAAAATACTGAATAAACAATTTCCCCAACAGATTGTTTAATCAAATCCGCTAGTCCGTATATATACATAAATATTAAATATAGACCTATAATAAACGGCACCATCTTTATAAACGGATCAAAATTATATTTGGGTGGATAAAGACGCTGAAATTCAATTATATATGACAAATATATAGATAATACTACCAGCAAAACATCAACTATTGTGAGCAGCAATTCATACAAATTATTTAAAGATTGGTTTTTTTTCATTGTGTTACCTCTCTTATATATAGACCTTTCTAATAAAAATTAAAGGCATACCGTAAGTTTAGTTATGGTATAGCCTAAAATTTACCTAAAATTCTATATTACTTTCTTTCAAACCTTTCCATTTCTTATCCTTTTCTGATAAGATTAATTCTTCTATACCATCATTTGGCCATTCTATCCCTATTTCAGGATCATTATATGCTATGCCGCCTTCAAACTCAGGATGATATAAATCCGTACATTTATATACAAATTCTGCTTCATCAGAAAGCACTAAAAATCCGTGTGCAAAGCCTGCTGGTATATAAAATTGTTTTTTATTTTCATCACTTAACTTTACACCAACCCACTTGCCATATGTAGTTGAGCTTTTTCTAAGATCTACTGCAACATCAAAAACTTCACCTTTTATTACTCTTACTAGTTTTCCTTGCGAATGCTCAGTTTGAAAATGTAATCCTCTTAAAACACCTTTTTTGGATTTTGACTGGTTATCTTGAACAAATACCATGTCAAGCCCCGCTTCTTTGAATTCATCAAAATTATATGTTTCCATAAAGTAGCCTCTATTATCTCCAAAAACTTGTGGCTCAATTATAAAGACTCCTTCTATTTCTGTTTTATTAAAAGTAAATTTTCCCACTTAAATCACCTCTTAGTTTCTTCCGTACATTTTTTCGTAGTAATTTTGGTATTGTCCTGACGTGATGTTGTTCATCCACTCTTTGTTATCTAAATACCACTGTATAGTCATTTTAATACCTACTTCAAAAGTTGTTTCAGGCTCCCACCCAAGTTCCTCTTTTATTTTTGTAGGATCAATGCCGTATCTTCTATCGTGACCTTTTCTATCTTCTACATATTTAATCAAATTTTCCGTAACTGCACTATCTATATTATCTCCAACATATTCAATTATAGTCTTAACTATGTAAATATTTGTTCTCTCATTGTGTCCACCTACGTTGTAAACTTCTCCTAATTTTCCATCATTTATTACCATATCTATAGCCTTACAATGATCTGCAACATAAAGCCAATCTCTTATGTTAAGTCCATCCCCATAAATCGGTAAATCTTTCTTTGCTAAGCAGTTGTTTATTATAAGCGGAATCAATTTTTCTGGAAATTGATATGGACCATAATTATTTGAACATCTTGTTATATTAATTGGCATTTTGAACGTATCAAAATATGCTTTAACCATAAGGTCTGCTCCAGCTTTACTTGATGAATATGGACTATGTGAGTCTAATGGAGTTGTTTCCATAAAGTACCCACTTTCTCCTAGTGAACCATAAACTTCATCAGTTGATACTTGAAGATATTTCTTTCCAGCCTTAAAACCGTCACCTGTTTCCCAATATTTTTTCGCAGCATTAAGTAATGTTACTGTACCTAAAACATTAGTCTTTGCAAAAACTTCTGGCTCTCTAATACTTCTGTCAACATGGGATTCAGCTGCAAAGTTAACAACATAATCAATTTCATTTTCTTCAAATATCTTTTCTATAGTTTCTTTGTCACATATATCACCTTGTACAAAAGAATAATTTGAATTTTTTTCTACCTCTTTAAGATTTTCTAAATTTCCTGCATAAGTTAACTTATCTATATTTATAATTTTAATATCATTGTATTTTTTTAACATGTAATGTACAAAATTTGAACCAATGAAACCAGCTCCACCAGTAACTAAATATGTTTTCATACTATTTATACCTCCAAAACTATTTCTTTTCAATTAAACTCATTAAATATTTGCCGTATTCTGTTTTCATCAAAGGCTTAGCCAAAGTTTTAACTTGCTCTTCATCTATCCATTTATTTCTATATGCAATTTCTTCAATGCAAGCTATATATAAACCTTGTCTTGTTTGAATTGCTTCTACAAAATTAGCAGCATCTAAAAGGTTTCTGTGTGTTCCTGTATCGAACCAAGCCATACCTCTTCCAAAAAGTTCCACCTTTAAATTTCCATTATTTAAATATTCATTATTTACTGCAGTTATTTCAATTTCTCCCCTTGCAGAGGGTTTTATATCTTTTGCAATTCTCACCACTTCATTATCATAGAAATAAAGTCCTGGAACTGCATAGTTGGATTTTGGATTTTCTGGTTTTTCTTCAATAGAAATTACATTGTTTTCATCGTCAAATTCCACTACTCCATAAGCTCTTGGATTACTTACATGATAACCAAAAATAGTAGCTCCCTTTTCTCTTAAAGCAGCTCTCTTTAATCTTTCAGTAAATCCATATCCATAGAAAATATTATCTCCTAAAACTAGTGCCACTTTATCATTTTCAATAAATTTTTCTCCAATAATAAATGCATCTGCTAAGCCTCTCGGCTCATCTTGTACAGCATAACTTAATTTTAATCCAAATTGGCTTCCATCACCTAAAAGTTCTTTAAATACCTCTAAATCTCTTGGCGTTGAAATTATTAAAGTTTCCCTTATATCTGCCAACATCAACACAGATAGCGGATAATATATCATAGGTTTATCATAAATAGGAAGTATTTGTTTTGATACCGCTTTAGTTAATGGATATAATCTAGTACCTGACCCTCCTGCTAAAATAATCCCCTTCATTATATATTGCCTCCTTAAAATCATATGTAAAATACTAAAAACAAACAATTCAATTATACAATAAAACAATTTATTTGTCTATTTATTCATAAAATAGCTTTATCAAAAAAAATAGCAGTGTCTCAAAAGTTTAACTTCTGAGACACTCATTTGGAATTGTTCATCTACAAATAATACTATTATTTGTCAATTATATTGACAGTGCATCAAATCATATAGTATATTCATATATTTATATAGTTATATTTCTATTTATACTGTGGCACATCAAATTGCATCACTGGACTCTGAACCTCATTAATAAGAGTTTTAATATTAGCTATTTGGTTATATGCCCAGCTAACATCTGTTGCATACTGATGATTGCCTGGAGAAGCTGGATTCCATCTCATCTTATATAAAGTATCTTGCTTATAACTACTATTATTTATATATTGACTAGAAATCCATTGTGCTCCTCCAGCGATTGCATCATCTACACTAAACCAACCTTGGCTGTATGCATACTCTGCTCCCATTTCATTAGGGTTACTATCATATGCCCCGATTCCAAATAGGTCGTAAGTAGTTTTCCCATTTACAACAATTCCAGTTGCAAGCTGTGATGTTCCATTTCCAGTTTCAAGTAGTGCATGTGATACAAGGTAAACTGGATTTATATTGTTTTGCTGTGCAGCATCAAGAAATTGTTCTCCTTTACCAGCTAAAACACCCTTGCCTGAAAGTATTGAGTTTAATTCACCAACCGTTACTCCTTGCATATAATCAAGTCTTAAAAACTGATATATGCCGTAATTATCCATAAAATTCATAGGATCAACATAATGTTGAACAGTGGCACTATCAGCAGATACCCATGAGTTTCCAGATTCCATTACGGGTTGTCCATCTTGCATTTGAGTATTAACCATGTCTTGTAACGTTAAGTTATATAGAGTACTCTGACCATCATATGAAAATTTATATATTATTGAATTTTGAGTTTCAACATTACCATCATTTCCAATGCTTTTAACACTTATAGTGTGAGCACCATCAGAAATATTAGAAAGATTTAAATTATATGCAAATCCACTATTTGCTCCTCCAGTATAACCTGGATAAACATTATTTACATCTGGTCTTGATACTCCTATATTTGCATCCCCTTCATAAGTATTATCAAAATACACTTGGACTTTTTGTACTCCAAATGGATTAAGAGACCAGCCTGTAACAGAAACTTGTCCTGGTTGACTTTTATAAAAAGTCCCATTAGAAGGAGCATCTATACAAGCCATTGGAGACATACTACTTGTACTATTAGGAAGATTATATATTTCTATACTCTTAGTTGTGGTACTTCCATCATTACCAATACTGTCTACGGTGACTGTATGTATACCAGTAGATAATGATGTTAAGTTTAAATTGTAACTATAACCACTATTTACTCCACCTTTATAACCTGGATAAACATTGTTTACATCTGGTCTCAATCCACCAATGCTTGCATCACCCTCATAAGTATTATCTACATATACTTGCACCTTTTGCACTCCATACAAATCTAATGACCAACCACTTACATTTAGTTGATTATTAGTAACCTGAGAATAATTTGGTGTGTCAATCCATGCAATTGGTGGCATAGTTTGGCTAGATATTTTTTTTATGCTAACGTTATTTGATGAAACTGTTCCTTCGTTTCCAATACTTTTTACAGTTATTGTATGAATTCCGTCGGAAATATTTGAAATATTTAGATTGTAGTTATACCCACTTGTTGCTGATCCAGAATACTGTGAGAATACCTTTCCTACATCTGGTCTTGATAATCCTATATTTGCATCACCCATATAAGTATTGTCTACATATACTTGTACCTTTTGTATTCCGTACCCATCTATAGACCATCCAACAACATTTACTTCATTATTCACACTGATTATATTTGAATTTTCTGTAGGTGTATCTATCCATGTAATTCCTGCTAAATTTTTTCCATCTGAAGGCACTTTATATATAGTTAAATTTTTCGATATACTACTACCATCATTCCCATTGCTGGTAACTGTTATTGTATGTGTTCCATTAGTTAACTGTGACATATTTAGACTTAACCCGTATCCACTATTTGTAGCTCCATTATATTTTGGATACACTCTAGCTACGTCTGGTCTTGATAGTCCTGTATTTGCATTTACACTATTTTTACCATCTATGGATACCTGTACACTTTTCACTCCATTTGAATTCAATGACCATCCTACTACATTTAGTGTATTGTTACTAATTTTTGAATTATCTTGAGGAGTATCTATGCATACAATCGAAGGTAAATTATTGCCAATAGCTTTTACTAATGTTATGGGTGTGAAAATACTTAAAACCATTAAGAAAATGCAAAACAAAGAAATAATTTTCCTCTCCGGAAGAGGTTTTTTCATTATTTTCACCTCCTTTCAATTTATAACTCACATTTTAATATTCGTTCCATTAAATTGGAACTTTAGAATCATTTGAAAATTTACATTTATTGCAAGTTTATATTGAATATCAAAATTTGCCTTTCAATATAATTTGAAAGGCAAATCTCTATTTAAGTTTATAACATTATTTGATTTATTGCTACTAGAGAATATATATATATTTGGACTTTTTTTACTCTAACTAAGTTTAGGTAAGCCCTCTTATTATTTTTTAATTGGTTGATTATATAAATCCTTAAAAATAGGATTTTCCTTTATAGTTAATAAATATTCCATAAATTGTTTTTGTAAATCCTTTCTTTTTAGAGCAAACTCAACAGTTGCCTCTAAAAATCCTAGTTTATCTCCAACATCATATCTTCTTCCTTCAAATGTATAAGCATACATAGCTTCTTGTTGCATCAAAGTTTTTAATGCATCTGTAAGTTGTATTTCTCCACCTTTTCCAGGTTTTGTATTTTCTAATACGTTAAAAATTTGCGGTGTTATTATATACCTTCCAAGTATAGCTATATCTGAAGGAGCTTCTTCTACTTTTGGTTTTTCTACTAAATCCTTAACCTTATAAACAGAATTTTCAATATGCATTCCATTTACAACTCCATACTTTGACACCTCATTATGTGGTACCTTTTGTACACCTAATATTGTTGTTTTGTATTCATCATAGCAATCCATTAATTGCTTTAAACATGGCTTCTTACTATCTACCACATCATCTCCAAGCATAACAGCAAAAGGTTCATTACCTACAAAAGTTTTTGCACAACCAATAGCGTGTCCTAGACCTTTAGGCT
>Ga0255360_1000040_pt1 | contig 38480 bp, 43 predicted proteins | sample GFST50metaG_FD_186004 | JGI IMG/M metagenome (GOLD analysis project Ga0255360, IMG submission 186004) | Peat soil microbial communities from Stordalen Mire, Sweden - G.F.S.T50 | ecosystem: Environmental > Terrestrial > Soil > Wetlands > Peat | place: Sweden: Norrbotten County, Stordalen Mire... | reverse complement strand
TTTTCAGTCAAATCAGATGATTGTATCCATGGTATATTGCCATTCCAATATTCTTCAACAGATGTTGGTGGTGTACCTCCACCATGAGTACTAGACGCAATATCTTTCAACTTACGCTGTTCCCAAGCGTTAGCTGATTATATGAATGAGAGTTTGCGTGAGAAATTATTTTTAAAAAAGTAATAGCTTATACAAATCTACAATTGAAAAATTTTTATAATTTAAATTAAATATTGGGATCTGCTAAAAATGCACTTAATACTTTGTTAATATTGTATTGTATAGTAATTTTGTTACACAAGTAGAAGAATCTATGAATGAAATATTAGTCAACTTTTAAAATTTCTGCATACTTAATATGTGGAGGTGTTTTTTTATGGATAAAAAGTTGAAAGAAGTAATTTTGATGGCAAAGAAGCTGCAAAGGAAACAAATGTTATATATTAATGACAACATTGAGTTTTCAGCAGAATTAAATTATCAATTTATTGCTGCAATAGTTGAAAATTTATGTGTTTATGTACATAAAGATAAATATGAGTCAATTAAAAGTAATGAAGAGGAACTTTTATATGAAATGGCACTATCAGCTTTTGAAGAAAATGATTTGATTTCAGATTTAGATATTGAGTTTGTTACGAAAATTATAAAAGAATACATTAACATAGAAGAGCCTATACTTATTGATGATATTTATGTTTTTGATGTCAACATGGATAAGCTTGAAAAGTTGTATGAAAAGGCTTTAATTCAGATAAAAGAAGGAAAATTCAAAAATATTATTTTTTAAAGAAAAATATTAAATATAAATGCTGATGAAGAAAAAATTATCAACTGAGAAAATCTAATAATCAATAAATGAAGAGAAAGGGGCAAAAAGAACCTCTTTTTCTTATTCTAGCTATTATGATGATTTGATATCTGCACCTCAGCATGACTCCTAACAGGCAGTTTATATCCAGGGGGAAGCTCTGTGTCTAGTGCACACATTACACCAAATGCAGCAAGTAAAAGAGCAATAATAAAGGAAACAGCAACTATTTTTTCAAGTTTTTTTACCTGCCAGACAAACACTTTAGTATTTTTTGTATGATTAGCAATTATCAGTGCAAAAGTAACATTCAGTATAGAACTAAAACTTTTAAACACGTCTGATCTAATTTGTGTTTCGTAAACCTTTCCTTCATAAAATCTAGCTACTATGATGTTAGGGTCCTTTATATCTTCAAATACAATATTAGACTTAATCCAAATTTGTAAGAAATAATATAAAGTGAGCACTGAACCAGCATATAAAGCGGTGAACATTGTAACCATGTCTTTAATACGGATGGTCTGTAAGTATGTAAAATGTCTTAAAAGAAACCTTTCAAAGGCATCTATAATTGGATTTGTCACATTAATCACCTTCCTCATCTTTACTTATCCGTTGAAGAAATCTTTTATAAAGTTCTGTGATTTCATCAATTAGGCTTTCTTTATCACCTTCAGAAACATTCCGCTTTCTAACGTCTGATAACAACTTCTGAAGATTTGGCATTTCATTAAATTGCTCACGTGCGAGTAACGGAATTTTGCCCAAGCGTCTAAACAATTCATCTTCAGGAATTTCATAATAATCGGCTATTGAACGAATTAACATATCTGAGGGAAGCTTCAATCCCTTTTCAATTTCTTTTAAGTATGGTGGCGAAATTCCTAGTGCACGTGCAGCATCAGTTAATCGTATCTTCTTTTCAGTTCTAACTTTTGCTAAATAATCACCTGTATCAAATTGTCTAATAAACTGTTCTCTGGTATCATCCATATATTTTACCTACCTTACCTCAAAGTCACTAATGAAACATCTATGGGAATAATGTAAAATCAATTTTGTTAGCAGTATTGCTAAGAGTAAAAACATTAATAGCATACAAGCTAATAGTTAAAATGCTTTTTATTTTCAAGTCTAGTGTTTGTATGTATAAAGAAGTTTATTCATTAAAATTGAAGAAATAGTTTCCAAAATCATTGTGGGATATGAAAAAGGAAGTGATAAAAATATAAAAAGCAACAAATAAAAAATTTTTTATAAATAACAAAATGGAGGCATAATATGGATATTAACGTAAACGTGAGATTTGAATCACCAGAGCTTATGGCGGCTTTATTGAATTTTGCTAAAGCATTACCACAAATGCAATTAGGTGACGTTCTACCAATAGAAAAAGGACAACCAGTTGAAGTTAAAGAGTCAGAGGATAAAACTGAAAGCAAAAATGAAAAATTGGTTAAAGAAGAAATTAAAAAGGAAAAAGTTAAAACTATTGCTTTAGAAGATGTTAGAGCAAAGCTTGCTTCATTAAGTCAATCGGGAAAACAGAGTGCTGTTAAAGGTTTAATAACTAAATATGGAGCAAAGAAACTTACGGACATTGATCCAGCTTGCTATGAAGAACTTTTAAATGAAGCAGAGGTACTTTAATGGGAGCACACGCTTTACTTTCTGCAAGCTCAGCACATAGGTGGATTCATTGTAGCCCTAGTGCAAGACTTGAGGAAACCTTTGAGAACACTACAAGCGTATTTGCAGCTGAGGGAACATTTATGCATGAGCTAGGGGAATTAAAACTCAGCAATTATATTGGATCAATAAATGAAAGTGATTATAAGAAAAAGCTAAAGGAGTTGAACTCAAGCGAGTTCTTTAATCCTGAAATTGAAGAAGCGGTAGAAGTTTATGTAACTTTTGCAATTGAATTAATTGAGTTGACTAAGGAAAGATGTAAAGATCCGATAATTTTGCTGGAACAAAGACTGGATTTTTCAAAATATGTTGAGAGTGGATTTGGCACAGGCGATCTTATAATTGTAGCAGATGGCATACTTGAAATAGTTGATTTAAAAGGTGGAAAAGGTGTGGCGGTATCTGCAGAATGCAACCCACAAATGCAGCTTTATGCACTGGGTGCGTTGATACTATTTGATTGTTTATACGATATTGAAACTGTACGTATGACTATTTGCCAGCCACGAATGGATAACATTTCAACCTATGAGTTATCAGCTGAAGAACTCTTAAATTGGGCAGAGGATGTATTAAAGCCAGCAGCACAGCTTGCTTGGAATGGAGAGGGACAATTTTGTCCTAGCGAATACACTTGTAAATTTTGTAGGGCAAAAGCTAACTGTAAATCCAGAGCAGAGAAAAACTTGGAAATTGCAAGATTTGAGTTCAGACAAGCGTCTTTACTTACAAAGGGTGAAATTACAGAAGTATTATCACAAGTAGATGAAATAGTAGCTTGGTGTAAAGATGTATGGGCATGGGCAGAAGCTAGGATAATTGAAGGTGAGGAATTTGATGGCTTCAAAATAGTTGAGGGAAGAAGCAATAGAACTTATGGTGATGAAAAAGCTGTAATTGAAAAACTCACTGAAGCAGGATATACCGATGATGACATTTTTACTAGAAATCTTAAAGGAATAACGGCTCTTGAAAAAGCCTTAGGAAGAAAAGTATTTACACAAGTACTTGATGGATTAATAACTAAACCAAAAGGTAAACCTACCTTAGTTCCTAGCTCAGATAAAAGACAAGCTATTAAAATAAATAATACTGCAGAAGCAGATTTTAAGGAGGAAATATAATTATGGAAAATAACAACAAAACAAAGGTAATCACAGGAAAGGCACGTTTATCTTATGCAAATGTATGGGAGCCTAAATCAATTAATGGTGGGGATGAGAAGTATAGCGTTTCTCTTATTATTCCAAAATCTGATACAAAGACAGTTAATGAAATTAAGGCTGCTATTGAAGCTGCTAAGCAAGAAGGTAAAGCAAAGTTTGGAGGTAAGATTCCAGCTAGTTTAAAGACACCACTTCGTGACGGGGATGTGGATAGACCAGATGATGAAGCTTATAAAAACAGTTATTTTATTAATGCTAACAGCAAGGACAGGCCACAAATTGTAGATAAAAATGTTAAGCCAGTTTTAGATCAGAGTGAAGTTTACAGTGGTTGCTATGGTAGGGCAAGCATCACATTTTATGCCTTTAATTCTAACGGAAATCGAGGAATAGCTTGTGGTCTTGGAAATCTACAGAAGCTTGCAGATGGTGAACCTCTTAGTGGACGTAGCAGAGCAGAGGATGATTTCTCATCTGCTGATGATGAAGATTTTTTAAGTTAAGGTGGTGAGGTGTATGCGTACCTTAGGAATAGATATTGAGACCTTTTCAGATGTGGATTTAGTAAAAAGCGGTGTTTATGCATACACCGCCTCACCACATTTTGAAATATTACTGTTTGCCTATGCTTTTGATGATGCTGAGGTACAAATTGTAGATCTAGCAAGTGGAGAAAAGTTACCTAATGAAATTATAACAGCACTTACAGATGACAGTATTATTAAAACTGCCTTCAACTCACAGTTCGAAAGAACTTGTTTATCCAAGTATTTAAATCAAAAATTATCTCCAAACTCATGGCAATGTACAGCAGTACAAGCAGCTAGTTTAGGATTACCTCTATTTTTAGTCGGAGTATCTCAGGTTTTAGGACTAACAGAGCAAAAGATGAAAGAGGGTAAGGATCTAATCAGATATTTTTCAATTCCATGTAAACCAACAAAAGTCAATGGACAGCGTATTAGAAATCACCCACATCATGCAGCAGAAAAATGGGAAACATTTAAAAACTACTGTAAACGAGATGTTGAAGTGGAGAGAGCAATTCGTAAAAAAATATTAAAGTACCCAATTAGTAAAACTGAAGAGCAGATATATATTCTTGATCAACAAATTAATGACAAAGGAGTTTTTGTGGATATGGAATTAGTATCTAAGGCTATGGAATGCGACAAGCTTCATAAGGAAGATACTTTTTCCAAGGCACAAAGACTTACTGGACTTAACAATCCAAACTCTGTATTGCAGCTAAAAGAGTGGCTACTTGAAAATGGTGTAGAGGTAGATTCTTTATCAAAGAAGGCAGTTTCTGACCTTGCTAAAGAATCTGATGGAGAGGTAGAAATGTTACTAAATTTAAGATTACAACTTGCAAAAACATCAATTAAAAAGTATGAAGCCATAGAGCGTGCAGTTTGCCCAGATGGAAGAGTACGAGGGTTACTTCAATTCTATGGTGCTAATAGAACTGGACGTTGGGCAGGCAGATTGGTACAGGTACAGAACCTACCTCAAAACCATTTAAAAGATTTAACGTTGGCAAGAACTTTAGTAAAAGCAGGTAGATTTGAAGATTTAGAACTTTTATTTGAAAGTGTACCACATTTGCTTTCGGAACTTATTAGAACAGCGTTCATACCAAAACCTAACCACAGATTTATTGTAGCGGATTTCTCGGCTATTGAAGCTAGGGTGATTGCATGGATTGCAGGTGAAAAATGGCGTATGGATGTGTTTGCAACCCACGGAAAAATCTATGAAGCCAGTGCTAGTCAAATGTTTAAAGTTCCTATTGAAGAGATTACTAAAACTTCACCACTTAGACAAAAGGGTAAGATATCAGAATTGGCACTTGGTTATGGTGGTTCTGTTGGAGCACTTACAGCAATGGGTGCTCTTGATATGGGAGTATCGGAAGAAGAACTTCAAGGACTTGTTACTGCTTGGAGGCAAGCAAATCCTAATATTACAAAACTATGGTGGAACATTGATAAAGCAGCACTTAAGGCCGTAAAGGAGAGAACTTCTGTAGATGTTGGCAAAATAAGAATCCACTATGAAAGTGGCATACTATTTATCACTTTACCATCAGGTAGAAAGCTATCCTACATTAAACCTAGAATTGAACCTAACAAGTTTGGAAGAGATGCTATTACCTATGAGGGGATTGGAACTACGAAAAAATGGGAACGGATAGAAACTTATGGTCCAAAGCTAGTAGAAAATATAGTTCAAGCTACTGCTCGTGATTTATTGGCTGAGGCTATGCTTCGAGTAGCAGAAAAAGGCTATGACATAGTTATTCACATACATGACGAAGTGGTTATTGAAGCTCCTATGGAGTTTGGGTCATTAAAAGATGTTTGTGACATCATGGCTGTTGCTCCAGTTTGGGCTAAAGATTTACCATTACGTGCAGATGGGTTCGAGTGTGAATATTACAGAAAGGATTAATAGAGGGGTGTTAATTTGATAATAGCAGTAGCAAACTCAAGAAAAGAAAAGGTATGGAAAAACATTGAGATTTCATGGGATGATTTTTTAAATAAAGTAAGCAATACTCATAGAACCGCTGAGAGTGTTTTAGAATATAAGAAATTGCCAAAGCCTAAGCAGGATGAGGCTAAAGATGTAGGTGGATTTGTTGGTGGGAGATTAAAAGATGGTAAGCGAAAAACAGGGTTTGTTGAATACCGCTCAATGCTAACACTTGATATGGATTATGCAGATGGTGGCTTATGGGAGCAAATCACTATGTTTTATGATTTTACTTGCTGTATTTATTCTACCCATAAACACACTCCTGAAAAACCAAGACTTAGATTAATAATCCCTTTATTACGAAATGTTACTGCAGATGAATACACGGCAGTAAGTAGAATGGTAGCTTCGGATATTGGAATAGAGCAATTTGATGATACTACTTATGAACCGACAAGACTAATGTATTGGCCCTCTACCTCAAGCGATGGAGTTTTTGTTTTTGAAAAGCAGGACGGTACTCTTTTAGATCCAGATAAGCTTCTTTCAAGATATAAAGATTGGCATGATAGCAGTCAGTGGCCTGTATCCTCAAGGCAGACAAGTATTGTAAAACACAGCATTTCAAAGCAAGCAGACCCTCTTGAAAAGGAAGGTTTAATAGGAGTGTTCTGTAGAACTTATACCATTGGAGAAGCTATTGATAAGTTTTTATCTGATGTTTACAGTCCAAGTTTAATTGAAGGGAGATTCGATTATATTCCTGCTGATTCAACTGCTGGTGTACTTGTTTATGATGATAAATTTGCTTTTTCACATCATGCTACAGACCCAGCTTGCAGTAAATTATGTAATGCCTTTGATTTAGTAAGGATTCATAAATTTGGGGAACTTGATGGTAAAGCTGATGAGGGTGCAGTTACATCTAAACTACCATCTTTCAAAGCAATGCAGGAGTTGTGTATAGTTGATGAAAATGTAAAAAGGCAGCTTGCACTGAAGCGTAGAGAGCAAGCAACTACTGATTTTACACCTACTGATGATGAAGATTGGCAGACAAGGCTTGACGTTGGCAAAAATGGAGAGGTTCTTAATACCTTAAAGAACCTAATTACAATTCTTGAATGTGATCCAAAATTAAAATCCATTGCTTTTAATCAGCTTAGTGATGGCATGGAGATAAAAGATGAAGTTCCTTGGAAGCACCCAGGCAAGTTTTGGAGAGATGCAGATGATGCCCAGCTTATAAGTTATATTGATTTAACTTATGGTTCTTTTACAGCAAGAAATTATGATATTGCAGTAACAAAGGTAACAGATGACCGTTCTTATCATCCTATAAGAGAGTTTTTAGATAAACTACCTAAGTGGGATGGGGTAAAGAGGCTTGAAACATTATTTATAGATTATTTTAATTCAAATGATGAAGAGTACACAAGAGCAGTAACAAGGAAAGTTTTTATTGGGGCAGTAGCTAGGGTTATGAAACCAGGCATTAAGTTTGATTGGATGTTGGTTTTAAATGGACCTCCAGGTATAGGTAAAAGTACTATTATTGAAAGGCTTGCAACAGAGTGGTTTAATGATTCATTAAGGCTTTCAGATACAAAAGATAAAACAGCGGCAGAGAAACTACAAGGCTACTGGATACTTGAAATAGGAGAACTTGCTGGGATGAGTAAGGTTGAAGAAAATATCCTAAAAAACTTTCTTTCAAGCCAAAATGACATCTATAGGGCAAGTTTTGGAAGACGTGCCACACCACATCCTCGCCAATGTATATTTATTGGAACTACTAATGAAGAACGTGGTTATCTCCGTGATACCACAGGTAATCGTAGGTTTTGGCCATTAAAAGTTTATGAAACGGATAAAAAACCTTGGGATATGACAGATGAGGAAGTTATGCAAATTTGGGCAGAGGCTAAGGTGTATTTTGAAGCAAATGAAGATTTGCAGCTGCCACCTGAGCTTGAAAAGAGGGCAAATGAATTACAAAACGAAGCTATGGAAGCTGATGACCGCCAAGGAATTGTTGAAAGCTACCTTGAAATGTTGCTTCCTAAGGATTGGAACAGTTTTGATATTAATAAACGCAGAGAATACATCAATGAGTATTATAATGATGATTCAATTATTCCAAAAGGAGATATTCCAAGGGAAACTGTATCTGTTATTGAAATATGGTGTGAAGCTTTTGGAAAAAATAAAGCTGATTTAGAAAGATTTAAGTCTTTTGAAATTACAAAAATGCTGAGGAGAATTCCTTGTTGGGTGCAAGACCCTAAACAAAAGTGGAATAAGCTATATGGCAATACAAGAACATTTAAGAGGGTTAAGTTTTAGAAAAAGAGTTATGTTAGATGATTGTTAGAGGTTTAGTTAGGGGTACACTGTTCCTATTCTGCTTGAATTGTACTGTACCCTATCTAAATAACTAAAATATATAATACTTTATAAATAATATATATATAGACAAACAACACACATGTAAATGTGCATACGCACGTATAGGGAAATCAAAACTTTGATAGTAGGTATAGGTGAAAAGCCTTTAAAAATCAATGTGTTGAGGTTATAACATAAATTCTAACAGTTAGGCAGTTAGAAGGGGGATTTAAAATGAGAGAAAGTGAAATTGAAAAAGCACTCACTCAAGAAGTGAAAAAACGTGGAGGGTTAGCATTAAAGTTTGTTTCGCCTGGAATGATAGGGGTTCCAGATAGGATAATTATGATGGAAGGTGGAAGGTTTGCTTTTATTGAGCTTAAAGCTCCTGGAAAGAAAATGCGACCACTTCAAATAAAGAGAAAAAGACAATTAGAAGCATTAGGATTTTTAGTATATTGCATTGATGACAAAGAAAAGATTGGAGAAGTGCTTGATGAAATATGTGCCACATGATTATCAAAAATATGCTGAAGAATTTATTATAAAGAATCCTGCTTGTGGTTTAATGTTAGACATGGGACTTGGGAAAACAGTAATATCATTAACGGCAATTTGGCTTTTGCTATTTGATTATTTTGAGTTTTCAAAGGTGCTCGTAATTGCTCCGCTTAGAGTAGCACATGATACTTGGAGCAAAGAATGTGGGAAATGGGAGCATTTAAAAGAACTTAGAATTTCAAAAGTTTTAGGTAATGAAAAAGAACGTAGATTGGCACTAACACGCAAGGCTGATATTTATATTATAAATCGTGAAAATGTGGAGTGGCTTTGTGATAATAATAAATTTGATTTTGATATGGTGGTAATAGATGAATTATCAAGCTTTAAATCACCTACAGCTAAAAGGTTTAAAGCACTTAGAAAAGTTAGACCTAAGGTAAAAAGAATAGTGGGACTTACAGGTACACCAGCACCAAATAGTTTAATGGATTTGTGGAGTCAGATAAACTTACTTGATATGGGTGAAAGATTAGGAAGGTTCATTACTAATTACAGAAATGAATACTTCGTTCCTGACAAGAGAAATCAGCAAGTAATCTTTAGTTATAAGCTAAAAGAAGGGGCAGAAGAACATATTTATAATAAAATTTCTGATATTTGCGTTAGCATGAAAGCCTGTGATTATTTAAAAATGCCAGAGCGAATTGATAATGTAGTTGAAGTTCAAATGTCAGAAAAAGAACAGGATCTATATAAAAAATTAGAAAATGAAATGATATTACCTTTTGCAGATGGAGATATAGATGCAGTAAATGCAGCAGCACTTTCAAATAAGTTACTTCAAATGGCAAATGGTGCTGTCTATGATGAATTTAAAAAAGTAAAGAACATTCACAACAAAAAGCTTGATGCTTTAGAGGATTTAATCGAAGCAGCTAATGGGAAACCAGTTCTTATATTTTATGCTTATCAGCATGATAAGGATAGGATAATGACTAAATTTAAAGCAACTGTATTAAACACTACAGAGGATATTTCAAAATGGAATAATAGTAAAATACCAATAGCTCTTGCACATCCAGCTTCAGCAGGACATGGACTTAATCTTCAAGCTGGCGGAAGTACTGTTATATGGTTTGGACTAACGTGGAGTTTAGAATTATACCAACAAGCTAATGCAAGGCTATGGCGGCAAGGACAAAAAGAAACAGTTATTATTCATCACATTATTACTAAAGGAACAATTGATGAAGATGTTATAAAATCTTTAAGTAAAAAAGAAATAGGACAAGATACTTTAATAAATGCTGTTAAAGCAAGAATTGGAGGTGGAGTTAATGACTAAACAAGAATTATCACAGCTATATTATTTAAACAGAGAAATTGAACAACTTAAAAGTAGATTAACAGAGCTAGATTGTATTGCCACCTCTACCTCTTCAAGAATAACAGGGATGCCACATGCTTCTGGCATTTCAGATAAAGTTGGAAAATATGCTGCAGAGATTGCAGATCTTAAGGAACTACTAGACTTAAACTTGAAGAAGTGTTTCTATGAACTTAACAGGCTTAACAGATACATAGAAAGTATCGAGGATAGCCAAATAAGAATGATTATGTCATTAAGATATATAAACGGACTTGATTGGTCACAAGTTGCATATAGCATTGGTGGAGGAAACAGTGATAAGAGCGTTCAAATGATAGTAAATAGATTTTTAAAAAGAAAATAAAGTTGTTACCTTTGTTACTTTGGTATCTGCTAAAATAGTATTATGGAAATTAAAGATTGAAGCATCTGCTGTGAAAATGGCGGGTGCTTTTCTATTTGGAGGAATATATATGTCTAATCATAAATGTAAAAAATGCATTTGGAGCAATAAGATAAGCGAAAACACTTTGATGTGTATCTTTCCTAAATGCATCATGAAAGAAGAAAGCAAAGTGAAAGTTGTAGCAGAAAAGAAAACAGAAGTTGTTTCTAAAACAAAAACATCTTGTAAAGGTAGATGTTTAAGGAGAAGTAGATATGTGTCCAAGAAAACCAAGAAAACCTTGTAGATTTCAAGGATGTGCAGAATTAACAGAAGAAAGGTATTGTGATAAGCATAAAAAACAAGTTGATAGTGAATACAATAGGACAAGCAGACCTTTCAAACATTTATACAACGCAAGCAGGTGGAAGAAGTTAAGAAAGCAATTCTTACAAGAGCATCCTATTTGTGTAGAGTGTGAAGCTAAAGGTGTTATTAAAGCTGCAACTGTTGTGGATCACATTGAAGCTCATAAAGGTGACGAGGAGTTGTTCTGGAATCAAAGCAACTGGCAACCTTTATGCAAGTGCTGCCATGATAAGAAAACAGTAAAAGAAGATGGTCGATGGGGTAAGAAAGGGAGAGTTTACTCCTATTAGACTTATCAACAGTAAGTTGTGGACAACGTATGGATAATTTGTGGATAAACATACTGGGGTAGGGGGGTCTAAATCCCTACAAACCCTTTGCAAAAGGCCGGGTGCTTCCCTTCATGTGAATTTTCGCAGAATTAAGCAAGGGGGGTACTAAGAAATCGCAAAATAGAAAGTTCAAATTAAGTAGCTACAAGAGTTTGTGGTTATTTTTTTTATTGCGTAAAAGTTTATTTTAAGGAGCAGCACACATGACGGATTATGAAAAAGAAAAGATAAGAGAATTAAGATTGAAAGGCATTGGATACAAAGGGATTGCAGCACTTTTAGGATTATCTAGGGATAGCATTCGAAGCTTTTGTAAGCGTAATAATTTAGACGGAGCTTCATGTGTAGTTTCGTTAAATATTGAAGAAAAAATTAAGAAAAATCTACTTTGTGTTTGTTGTGAAAAACCAATTAAGCAAAAATACCAAGGTAGAAACAGAAGATTTTGCTCAGAAGAGTGCAGACGGAAATGGTGGCGTGAAAATCAAAGCGAAAGAAATAAAAGTGAAGATGCTACTTACAAATATACATGCTTGCACTGTGGCAAAGAGTTTACCGTTTATGGTAATAAGAAACGCAAGTATTGTAGTCATAACTGCTACATAAAAGATAGGTTTTGGATAGGAGAAGATGATGAAAGAACAAATTAAAGCAAAAGCAATGGCAGGAGAAATTGCAGTATATTGTGCCCATGATAAGATTGTTGAAACAGATAGTCTTGTAGGCAATCCAAGAAATCCTAACAAACATCCTAAAGAACAAATAGCTGCACTAGCAAAAATAATAAAATACCAAGGGTGGAGACATCCTATTGTTATTTCAAATAGAAGTGGTTTTGTTGTTAAAGGTCACGGAAGACTTATGGCAGCAAAGGAACTTAAAGTAGAATTTGTTCCAGTTGATTATCAAGATTATGAAAGTGAAGCATCAGAGTATGCTGACCTTATGGCAGATAATAAAATCCAAGAGTTTAGTGAACTTGATATAAAAATGTCTGTAGATATTTTAAAGGATATAAAAACTAGTGGAGATATTGAACTTGAAATGTCAGCCTTTACAGAGGATGCACTTAATGAATTATTAACCAAGTTGAATGATGATGAAGTTAAAGAAGATGATTTCAACGTTGATGATGCATTAAAAGAAACTACCATTTCAAAGCAAGGAGATGTGTGGCTTCTTGGAAGACATAGGCTAATTTGTGGAGATAGCACAGAAGCTAAAACCTATGAAGTTTTAATGGATGGGAAAAAGGCTAATCTTGTGGTTACAGATCCCCCGTATAATATAGACATTCAAGGAGGCACGAAGGATAAGCTTAAAATTAAAAATGACAGTATGCCAGATAAAGACTTTTATGACTTCTTGTTTAAGTTTTATAAATGTACCTATGATGCTATGGACGATGGTGCAGCTATATATGTTTTTCATGCAGATACTGAGGGAATTAACTTTAGAAAAGCTTTAAAAGATGCAGGATTCCATCTATCAGCTGTGTGTATATGGGTAAAGAATTCTTTGGTACTTTCTAGAGGAGATTTTCATTTCAGGCACGAGCCAGTGCTGTATGCTTGGAAGCCTACAGGAAAGCATAAATGGTATGCAGATCGCAAACAGGATACGATTTGGGAATTCGATAGACCTAAAAGAAGTGAAAATCATCCAACTACAAAACCAGTGCCTCTTGTAGCTTACCCAATAAAAAATTCATCTATGACAAACTGTATTGTGTTAGATCCATTTGGTGGAAGTGGTTCAACTCTTATCGCTTGTGAGCAAACGGATAGAATTTGCCATACTATTGAACTTGATGAAAAGTATGCAGATGTTATTGTTAAAAGGTATATTGAGCAAGTAGAAACTGAGGATAGTGTGCTTCTATTAAGAGATGGTGAAAAAATTAAATATGCTGATGTTAAAAAGGAAGGTTGTGAGTTATATGACCTTCCTTGATTTTTGTGCTGGTATTGGTGGTTTTAGATTAGGGCTAGAACTAGCGGGAAATAAATGTATTGGATTTTGTGAAAAAGATAAATTTGCAGTTAAATCATATAAAGCTATGTTTGAAACGGAAGGAGAGTGGTATGCAAATGATATTACAGAACTTAGAGCAGAAGAAATCCCAAGAGCAGACATTTGGTGCTTTGGATTTCCTTGCCAAGACATCTCAGTGGCAGGAAAACAGCGAGGCATCAGAGGAAAAAGAAGTGGAATCTATTTCAGCATTATTGACCTCATCAAGGGCAAAGAAGAAAAAGATAAACCCACATACTTACTTATTGAGAACGTTAAAAACTTGCTGTCAATTAATAACGGATTTGACTTTGCCACAGTTCTCTTTGAATTGGACGAAGCAGGGTATGATGTTGTCTGGCAGGTGCTTAATTCTAAAAACTTCGGAGTTGCTCAAAACAGAGAGCGTGTGTTCATTATCGCAAATCTTAGAAGTAGAGGTAGACGAGAAATATTATCTATCGGAGGAAAAAACACAGCAACTCTTAAGCAAATTATAGGAGGAAGTCAAGGCTATAGAGTTTATGATACCAATGGTGTTTCTTGTGCTATACAAAGTAGTGCAGGAGGGGTTGGTGCTAAAACTGGTCTTTACTGTGTAGGAAATATAAATCCCAGTGGAAAAGGTATGAATGGCAATGTGTATTCAACAGAAGGATTAGCACCAACGGTTACAACTAATAAAGGAGAAGGCAGTAAAATTTTTATAGATCAATCAAATACCAAGCCACAACTAACTGAAACATCAAGATGTATAACTTCACGCTATACAGGGGGAATTGTAAATAGAACAGCTATGAATAGTGCTGTGCTTGAAGCTTATCCTATTCTTACTCCAGAACGAGTGGAGAAAAGGCAAAATGGTAGAAGAATTAAAAATGCTGATGAGCCTATGTTTACATTGACTGGTCAAGACAGGCATGGTGTTGCAATAAAAAATGCAACCAAAAAGGGTTATGTTGAAGCCAATATTGGCGATGGGATATATCTAAACTTTCCAAACAGTACTACTAGAAGAGGGAGAGTTGGAAAAGGCATTTCTGGAACTCTTGATACTTCTTGTGCAGTAGGAACACTTGATAGAAATTACAGAATTCGCAGATTAACTCCAAAGGAATGCTTCAGACTTCAAGGTTTTCCAGATGAACTCTTTGAAAAGGCAAAGGCTGTGAATTCAGATGCACAACTTTATAAGCAAGCTGGGAATGCAGTTACTGTAAATGTTGCTTATGCAGTAGCTATGACTCTACAAAACGGGTAATTTTATTTGATAGAATCTAGCATATATAACTGGATATGTACCCCTTTCAGAGGTAATATGTACACTACCAAAAGGTAATAAACACACTTTGAAAGGGGTAGAAAACATTGAAAAACCAAACAATTGGTGTAGAAATTGAAATGACAGGAATTACAAGAGAAAAAGCTGCTGAGGTTGCTTCAAAATTATTAGGAGGAGTAGTTGAAAAAACATTTGATAACTACGATACCTACAAGGTAACAGCACCAGATAGCAGAGTGTGGAAAATAATGAGTGATGCAAGCATTCAAACAATGAAAACCTCAAGAGGAAAACTTGTATCAGCAAATAAGGAATATAGTGTGGAACTAGTAACACCAATTTTAAAATATGATGAGGATATTGAAACACTGCAAGAACTTATTAGGCAACTTAGGCATGCAGGTGCGGTAAGTGAAAGCAAGCTTCAATGCGGTATTCATATTCACATAGGTGCAAAAGAACACACCCCAAACACCCTAAAGAACTTGGTTAACCTTATGGCTTCAAAGGAAGATTTGATTTACAAAAGTCTTGAGATAGACCCTGCAAGGGTTAGATATTGCAAAAAGGTTAATGAGAATTTGATTGAAACCATAAATGAGAAAAAACCTAAAACCTTAAAACAACTGGCGGATATTTGGTATAGCGGTTACGGTGTTGAAAGCAGAGGAAGGCATTACCACTCCAGCAGATATCATGGACTAAATTTACACAGTACTTTTACTAAAGGCACAATTGAATTTAGACTTTTTAATGGGACTATGCACGCAGGTAAAATCAGAAGTTACATAGTTTTCTGCCTAGCAATAAGTAAACAAGCCTTAAGGCAAAAGAGTGCCAGTGCAAAACGTACCCATACCGATAACGAAAAATATACCTTTAGGTGTTGGTTACTAAGACTTGGACTTATAGGAGATGAGTTCAAAAATTGTAGACAGCACCTTATGAAGTCCCTTGATGGGGATGCAGCTTGGAGAACACCAAGGATTGCTTGAAACTAAAATAACAGCCACAAGGGGAAACACAGCCCTTTTGTGGCAAACTAAATATTATAAGAGGAGAAATGATAAAATGGCAGAAAAAACAAAGCTGTATGTTGCATATGGCTCAAATATGAATTTGGAGCAAATGAGTCAGAGATGTCCAAAAGCTAAGAATATAGGAACTGGAACGCTTGATGATTATAAACTAACTTTTAGGGGAACATATAAAGGAGTTGCAAATATTGAACCCTGCAAAGGTAGAACGGTACCAATTGCTTTATGGGAAATAACTGAGGATTGTGAAACAGCACTTGATTTGTATGAGGGTTTCCCTAGGTTATATATTAAAAAGGAAGTTGAAGTTATGGTGGATGGTGAAGCTACAAAAGCTATGGTTTATATTATGACAAGTGAATATACCAATATGGTAGCATCTCCAACAGAATATTATTTTAATGTAATTGCTAGAGGGTATTGTGATAATGGAATTAATTTAAAACCACTAATGATTTCATACTCTGAATGCTTATCTTAACTTAAATAGTGGAGGAAGATATATGGATAGATTTTTTACGCAGAAAATTTGTGATAGATGTGGTGACTCTTTAGATAAAGGTAGAATCATGTCAAGGTTTAATACGGATTGCATTTGCATGGATTGTTCTGAAAAAGAAAAGAAGGATAAAGATTACGAAAAAGCGATGAAGGCGGAACATGAAGAAATCAAGAAAGGCAATTACAATTATAAAGGTATAAGAGGTTAAATATAAAAAGAAAATTAGATGAAGAGTCTGCTAAATAGTAGGCTCTTTTCTTATGCCAAATTTTAAAGATTGGAGGTGAAATCTATGGCACAAAGAGGGAGAAAGCCAAAACCAACGGCAGTAAAAGAACTGGAGGGCAATCCAGGTAAAAGAGCACTTAATGAATCTGAACCAAAGCCAGATAAGAAAGCACCAAAGTGTCCAACGTGGCTTGATGCAGAAGCTAAAAAGGAATGGCGAAGGGTAGCAAAACAGCTTGAGGAACTTGGTATATTAACAGAAGTTGATATGGCAGCCTTTGCAGGATATTGTGAGGCTTATGCACGTTGGAAACAGGCAGAAGAATTTATATCAAAGCATGGAACAATTGTTAAAACACCAAGTGGTTATTGGCAACAGGTGCCACAGGTGTCTATTGCCCAATCTTATCTTAAGATAATGATTAAATTTTGTGAACAGTTTGGACTTACGCCATCTTCAAGAAGTAGGATTGTTACAGATAAAGGTTCTAATGATAGTTTTGACCCTATGGAATTGATGCTAAGGGGAGAGATGAAATAATGTATGATGAAGCAAAAGCACAGAGAGCTGCAAGTTTTATCAATTGCTTAAAACATACAAAGGGTCAGTGGAGAGGTGTACCTTTCGATTTACTTCCTTGGCAAGACAAAATCATTAGAGATATATTTGGCAACGTAAAAGAAAATGGATACCGTCAGTATAATACTGCTTATATAGAAATTCCAAAGAAGAATGGTAAATCAGAACTTGCAGCAGCGGTAGCACTTTTAATGACCTGTGGTGATAATGAGTGGGGAGCTGAAGTTTATGGCTGTGCTTCTGATAGACAGCAGGCTTCTATTGTATTTGATGTTGCTGTTGAAATGGTGGAGCAATGTCCAGCACTTAAGAAAAGAATAAAACCAATAATGTCAGTTAAAAGATTAGTGTATAAACCAACAAATAGTTTTTATCAGGTACTATCAGCTGAAGCCTATACAAAACATGGACTTAATGTTCACTCAGTTGTTTTTGATGAACTTCATGCCCAACCTAATAGAGAGTTATTTGATGTTATGACTAAAGGCTCAGGAGATGCAAGAACTCAACCACTGTTCTTTTTAATTACTACAGCAGGCACAGATAGAAATTCTATATGCTTTGAGCAACATCAAAAGGCAATAGATATCATTGAAGGTAGAAAAATAGACAAATCATTTTACCCTGCAATTTATGGAATAGCTGATGATGATGATTGGACTGATGAGAAAAATTGGTATAAAGCGAATCCATCACTTGGTCATACTATAGATATAGAAAAGGTTCGAACAGCAATCCAAAGTGCTAAAGAAAATCCTGCAGAAGAAAATATATTTAGGCAACTGAGACTTAACCAGTGGGTTAAACAATCGGTAAGATGGATGCCTATGGATATATGGGATAAATGTTCTTTTGCTGTTGACGCAGATAAACTTAAAGGAAGAGAATGTTATGCAGGACTTGACCTTTCAAGTACTAATGATATAACAGCTTTTGTTTTAATATTTCCGCCAACAACTGAGGATGATAAATATTATGTACTTCCCTACTTTTGGATTCCAGAGGATAATTTAAAGCTTAGAGTAAAAAGAGATCATGTACCATACGATGTGTGGCAGAAAAAAGGCTTCTTAAAAACAACAGAAGGAAATGTTATTCACTATGGTTTTATTGAAACCTTTATTGAGGAACTGGGAAAGAAATATAACATCAAGGAAATAGCTTTTGATCGCTGGGGAGCTGTGCAGATGGTGCAGAATCTTGAGGGGTTAGGCTTTACAGTAGTTCCTTTTGGACAAGGTTATAAGGATATGAGTCCACCAACAAAGGAACTTATGAAAATAACTCTTGAAAAGAAGCTGGCTCATGGTGGTCACCCAGTTTTAAAGTGGATGATGGATAATATATTTGTGCGAACAGATCCTGCAGGAAATATTAAACCTGATAAAGAGAAATCTACAGAAAAAATAGACGGTGCTGTAGCACTTATTATGGCACTAGATAGATCAATAAGACATGAAGCAAAAGGATGGGTTTATGAAGCAAGGGGTATGAGAAGTTTATTGTAAAGGCGGTGAGAACCTGAATAGAGTACAAAAGGCATTTTCAAAATTAATTTTAGGTCAAAGTTTCAGCGAATATGTTCAAAGATTTATGACAGGCGGAGATTTAGAAGATGATGTATCAGGAATAAATATTGACCAAGATACCGCCTTAAAATATACAGCAGTATTTGCTTGTAATAAAGTTCTTGCAGAAGCATTTGCAAATACACCAGCTATGTTATATCGGAAAAAGTCAAACGGAGAAAGGGAAATTGCAAATGATCTAGCTATTTATGATATATTACATAATAGTCCTAACGATGAAATGGCACCTTTTAATTTTAAGGAAGCTTGCATGACATCTCTTAATTTAAATGGAAATGCTGTATGTGAAAGACTTGTTGATACCCGTGGTAATTTAGTTGGACTATATCCTTACAATTACAATAATGTTGAAATAAAGAGAGATCCAGATACACAAAAATTAATTTATGTCATAACTATGGGTACTAATAAAAAAACTCTTACTAGAGATCAAGTTCTTCATGTACCTAATATGAGTTTAAACGGTATTGTTGGGCTATCTCCAATATCCTATGCCTCTTCAGCTATAAGACTGGGAATATGTTATGAACAATTTGGAGTGAATTTTTATCAAAATGGTGCTAATTCAAGTGGTGCGTTTAAACATCCTGGAACATTAAGCGAAGAAGCCTTCAATAGACTAAAGAAAGAACTTAAAAAGAATTACACTGGACTTAAAAACACAGGAACACCAATGATACTTGAGGACGGGTTAGAGTTTCAGCAATTTTCAATTAATCCAGCGGATGCACAACTTCTTGAGAGCAAATCCTTTCAAATTGAAGATATCTGCCGTATTTATAGAGTTCCACAGCATCTTATTCAAATGCTTGGGCATTCTACATTTTCAAATATAGAGCAGCAGAGTCTTGAATTTGTAATGTACACTATGCTTCCTTGGTTTAATCGATGGGAAGATAATATAAACATGCAGCTTCTAACACCTGCTCAAAGAAAAGCAGGATACTATATAGAATTTAAAGTGGATGCACTTTTAAGAGGAGACATAACAAGCAGGGCAACATATTATGCTCAAGGCAGACAGTGGGGATGGCTAAGTGTTAATGATATAAGAAGGCTTGAAAATATGCCTGCAATACCAAACGGTGATATATATCTGCAACCATTAAATTTAGGTGAAGCAGGAAAAGTGCAGCAAGAAGATAAGTTAAAAGCTATGTCTGAGGAAGTTTATAATATGCTTGCAAATAAAGATAAATGATATGGATTTGAATTTAATTTTTGGGATATGTAGTCAATAATAGTAATTTTGTTGTATAATAAGTTAAGTTAATTCGGACTAATAATTTAATGTACAGTATAATTATCGGTATTTGACGAAGGAGTGAAAGATAATGGTTGGTACAATTATTATATTATTACTGATGCCTGCATTATTTATTATTTTTGGAGTGGTCTTTTCTTTAGGTAAAGGTGGGTTTTTAATATCAGGGTACAATATGTTAAGTAAAGAAGAAAAAGCAAAATATGATGAAAAGGCATTATGTAAATTTATGGGCAAATCAATGTTTGTAATAGCTTTTAGTGTTTTTTTGTGGGGACTTAGTAGTGTTACTAAACAGCATATTTTATTTGTCATTGGATTAATCTTATTTTTGGCAACGGTTGTATTTATTCTTGTTTATTCAAATACCAAAAATAGATTTAGAAGGTGACACTACATAAAATAAGTATAATTTTTATATTGTTAACCAACTTAAAGAGCTTAGGCTCTTTTTTTTGTATTCAAATTTAAAGGAAGGTGGCGGTTTATTGAAAAATAAAAAGTTTTGGCAGTTTAAAGCCAAAGGAAATAATACAGGAGATTTAATGCTGTACGGAGATATAGCAGATGCTACTTGGTGGGGTGATGAAGTTACTCCAAAAGATTTTAAAGCAGATTTAGACAGTCTAGGAAATATATCAGATTTGAATGTTTACATTAATTCTGGTGGTGGTGATGTATTTGCTGGTCAAGCAATATACAGCATGCTTAAACGACATAATGCAACGGTGAATGTTTATGTTGATGGACTCGCAGCAAGCATTGCAAGTATAATTGCTATGGCTGGAGACAAGGTTATTATGCCTAAAAATGCAATGCTAATGGTGCATAATCCATGGACAGGCGGAATGGGAAATGCAAATGACTTTAGAAAACTTGCAGATGATCTTGATAAAATATGTGAAAGTCTAATTTCAGTTTATCAAGATAAAACAGGAATGGACAAGGATAAAATTATAGAATTATTAGATGCTGAAACTTGGATGACAGCAGAAGAAGCTGTTGCTAATGGTTTTGCTGATGAAATTGAAGAAGATAAGAAAGTTTCTGCATCAATAAATGATAAAACCTTTGCTATTAATGGTTTAAATGTAGACATATCAAGGTTTAAAAACTTTAGGAAAGATAAATTAACACCAAGTAATAAGCTTGAGGAAATAGAAAACAAGGTAAGCTCTCTTGAAAAGATTGTTTCAGAATTAAAGATTAGTGACATAGTTAATTCTATAGAAGGACTTAAAGAGATGCTTACAAATAAGCCAAAAGTTACTGAAAAGAGAGAAGAGAAAACAAAAGATAATTTAGAGTTAGAAAAACAAGTAAATATGGAACTAATCAAAGCAAAATTAGCTTTAGAGTGCGAACTTTAAAGCTTTTTTTATACCCAAAATACGAAAGTGAGGAAGAAAACTTGAAAGAACTATTAGAAAAATTAGCAAAGTTACAGTTAGAATCAAAGAATTTAATATCTAAAGAAGATGCTACAGCTGAGGAAATAAATGCAAAACTCGATGAGATTAAAGCTTTAAAAGCAAAAATTGAAGCACAAAAACAGATTGATGCAATAGAAGCAGAGGAAGCAGTTAAGGCAGAAGCAGAAAAGAAGCCAGTTAATATACCTTTATTTGCTGAGCCAAAAGATCATACTAAGAAAATGTGGAACACTAACGGTGAATTCTTAAAAGCTGTTTACGATTCAGCTAAACCAGGTGGAAAAATAGATCCACGTTTAACCTATAGAGATTCAGCATCAGGAATGGGAGAGCAAGTACCTTCTGATGGTGGATTTCTAGTAGGTCAGGATTTTGCAGAGCAATTACTGCAGAGAACTTATGATACTGGAATATTGGCTCCTAGATGTACAAAAATTCCTATTAGTCCAGGGAAGAATGGACTTGTTGCAAATGGTGTAGATGAAACAAGCAGAAAAGATGGATCACGTTGGGGCGGTATTCAGGCATATTGGGAAAATGAAGCAGATACTTTTACAGGGAAGAAGCCTAAGTTTAATAAAATAGAATTGAAACTTAAGAAATTAACAGGTCTTTGCTATGCAACAGATGAGTTATTAGAAGATGCAACAGCTCTTGAAGCAGTGATATCTCAAGCTTTCGCAGAAGAATTTGGCTTCAAGATGGATGATGCAATAATGAATGGCGGCGGAGCAGGCATGCCACTTGGATTCTTAAACAGCGGAGCTCTTGTAACTGTACCTAAAGAATCAGGACAGGCAGCAGGTTCAATTTTACTAAATAACATAGTAAAGCTGTATTCACATATGTGGAGTAGAAGTAAACAAAATGCTGTATGGCTTATTAATCAAGATATAGTACCTCAATTGTACACTTTAAATATAAGTGTTGGTAATAATGCATATCCAGTTTATATGCCCCCAGGTGGGGTTTCAGCAGAACCTTATGGAACGCTATTTGGAAGACCTGTTATTGAAGTTGAACAAGCTAATTCTCTTGGTTCAGCAGGAGATATATCTTTTGTTGATTTGTCGCAATACCTACTAATTGATAAAGGTGGTATAAATGCTGCAACATCTATACACGTCAGATTTCTCTATGATGAGTCAGTATTTAGATTTATATATAGAGTTGATGGACAGCCAATATGGAAAACTTCATTAGTGCCTTATAAAGGTGCAAATAATCTCTCACCATTTGTAACATTAGGAGCAAGAAACTAATAGGGTGGAAATCCACCCTTAATTAAAATTTTAGGAGGAGAATAAATGAGAGAATTATATCATGTAGTTAATGCACTGCCACCAGTTGATAATGCTTTTGCTGGAACTGTGGCAACGGACGTTATAAATATGAAAAATTGGGGGCATTGTAGTTTTTTAATTCAATGTGGAGCTGGTGCAGAAGGTCAAGCACAAATAACTGTTGAGGCTTGCTCCGATACTACACCTACAAACACAATAACAATTTCTTTCTTCTATCAGGAATGTGTTGCAGGAGATACCTTCGGATCAATAATTAAACCAGTTGATTCTAACGGATTTGAAACATCAGCAGCAGCTGATAAAATATATAAAATTGAAGTTGATAATCAAATGCTTGCTTCAACTGGTTACAATTATGTAAGGGTAAAATCAGTTGAAAAAGTAGTTGGAGCAATAACTGGTGGAGTGCTTGCAGTATTAACAGAAGCTAGATTTATATCCGAAATACCGGATAGTGCATTAGTTTAATTAAATGGCTGAATATAATTTAACTTTAATAACATCACCAGCTGTTGAACCGATGACATTAACAGAAGTTAAAGCTTATCTAAGGCTTGATGATACTTCAGATGATTCCGATGATATTTATATAAGTTCACTTATAACAGTAGCAAGGGAGTATTGTGAGGAATATCAACATAGAGCGTATGTAACACAAACATGGGAACTATCTCTTCAAAAGTTCCCTATAGATGAAACAGATTTACTTAACAATAATTTAAGTAATAGCATTATAGAAATACCAAAAGGCAGTTTGAAAACTATTAATAGTGTAACTTATAAAGATTCGGCTGGAGTTGTTACAACAATGGAACCTGAAATTGATTATGTTGTAAGTAGTAGAGGAATACTCGGAAGAATATCACCACCCTTTGGTAAGATATTTCCTGTATGTTTGTTGTACCCATTAGACCCTATAGTAATTAATTTCACTTGTGGCTATGGTGATGATGAAGCAAAAATACCTGGAAGAATAAAACAAGCTATGCTTCTTTTAATAAGCCATTGGTATGAAAACAGAATGGTAATAAATAATCTTAGAGGAGTTACTCCAGAAGAAATCAGTTTTGCAGTAACAACTTTATTGTTAAAAGACAAAATCACTATTTTATAGGAGCAGAGTATATGAATGCAAATGATATAGATATTAATCCAGGAAGGTATAGACATAAAATTAGAATTCAAAATAAAAATATTTCTAATGATATTGAGGGTATACCAACGGATGAATGGAAGGATTACGCTGCATTTTGGTCATCCTTTGAAGCGGTAAATGGTTCAAAATACTTTAATGCAGCAGCTTCATCCTCTCAAATAAACACAGTATTTTATATAAGATACCCTAAAAAACTTCAAATAGATGCCACAATGAGAGTTGTTTATCTAGGCAAGAACTACAATATAAAATATGTTATTGATACTAACGGAGAACATAGAGAACTGCAGCTTGCATGCATGGAGGAAATACAAAATGGATAGTGGAATTGAAGTAGATGGAATGGATGAGCTTATTGAAAAGCTTCAAGCTATGGATAGTAAAGCTGATTTGATTGTAAATGATGCTCTTAATGCAGGAGCTAAGATAATTCTTGATAATGTTAAACCTAAAATACCAAGAAGTAACTTAGATAAAGAGCACGCAGCAGATCATATTGAAATAAGTAAAGTTAAAAAACAAGATGGTGTACCTTATGTTTTAGTAGGCCCAAATAAAGGAGATACCTCAAAGTTCTTTTATTTAAAGTTTATAGAATGGGGAACAGTTAAGATGGCTGCAAGAGCTCCTTTTGGAAGGACAATTGCAGAAGAAAAAGATAATGTAAGAAATGCAATGGTTAAAACACTTAAGGAAGGATTAGAGCTATGATAAATATAAAACCTAAAGTATATGAAGCACTGCAAAATGATGCAACGCTTATTTCTTTGCTTGGAGGAATTATTTCTAACAATGGTGCAACATACAATAGAATTTATCAGCTTATGGCACCTAATGCAGATGAATTTCCAAGGTTAGTGTTTTGGGAGATGGATAACATAGGTGCAAACTTTGCGGATGATACAGAACAAGATAGTGAAATATATATTCAATTTGATATATACACAAAGAATCAAAGTACAAGTGATATTGCAAAAGAGGTAGATAATCTTATGAAAAATATAGGCTTTTTTAGAACTGCCTCAACTGACCAGTATAATGACGATAATGATACCCAAATATATGAAAAACATATGAGGTATTCAATAACAATAGCGAATGAAAGTGAGGAATGATAATAGATGAGTATTCCATCAATTGGATTAAAGAATTTAGTTTATTCAATATTAACAACAACAGATGATGGACAAACTGTACCACAGTATTCAGCAGTTAAGCCTATTTTGGGGGCTATAAGTGCAAAGATAACAAATAAAGTTAATACAGATGTGCAATATTTTGATGATGCCGCAGGAGATGTAATACAAACAGTTGGAGTAGTTGATGTTGAACTAAATGTTAGGGATTTATCTTTATCAGTTCAGGCCGATTTATTAGGACACACCTATTCAAATGGATTAATTGTAAAGAAAAAAACTGATGCTGCTCCCTTTGTAGCTATAGGATTTAAGGCACTTAAAAGCGATAAAAAACATTACAGATATGTTTGGCTGCTTAAAGGAATGTTTCAGCCAGTAGATTCAAATGCAGAAACTATGACAGATAAAGTTAAAGTACAGAATCCAACAATTAAAGGTACATTTTTAGATAGATTGTATGATGGTGAATATCAAAGGGTATGTGAAGATGATGACCCTAATTATTCTCCAGCTATAGGTTCAAATTGGTTTAATTATGTTGATAATCCAGCAGATACAACACCACCAACATTGTTAAGTTCAGTTCCAGTAGCAGGGGCAACAGGAGTTGCTGACAATAGTAATATAGTTCTTACATTTAGTGAGCCTATATTAAATGTTAATGCAAATAACTTTATGTTATTAAAAGCTTCAAATGGTGCTCCTGTTACAGTAAGCGTAAGCCAAGATGCAACAGGAAAGATTATTACAATTACACCACAAGCTACACTTACAGCAACAACACAATATATTGCGGTAGTTTCAACTGCTGTAACTGATTTAAACAGGAATGCATTAACTACACCAGTGATTGTTAACTTTACATCGGCTTAAGAGAAGGAAACTTCTCTTTTAAAACATAGTATTGTAGAATAAAATTGCTATAGTTTTTTACCAGAATAACAATATGATTCCATTCAAATATGATATAATGTTTTTATACTAAATTAGTAAAATTAAACAAGGAGTATATTTTGGAGGTGTAAAATGGAACTATTGCCGTTTAAGAGACCAACTACACACTATGATGAAAGAGTTAATCAAATTGATGAAAAAATTTGCGAATTAATAAAACAACGCAAGGAGATTTCAAACAATAACCCTGGTTATCCACCCTTTGAATATATCTCTAATTGGGCAGAGAAATTTGATTTATATGAGGAACAATTAAAATATGTATTTAAATCATTGTGGAATGAAAAAGCATATATACCTATTGTTAATCCAAATGGATTCAGAATAAATTTACCAGCATTAAAGATAGTTGAGAAGGATAATTGTCTTTATTCTGTAATTTTTATTCGTCAATATTCAAACTCAAGTGTAATAAATATAAATATAGATTGGAATGAAGAAAGAGATCCATTGAATAGACAATCAGCACGTAATCATTTTAAACTATTTATAGGAGAAGAATATGATTGTAGAATGACTAGTGGAGGTGGAGGCAAAGATCATTATTCTTATAACTTTGTTGTGTCACCACCACTACCTGATAATTTTTCTGGAATTGATTTAATCTTTAAAGAATATAAAACTATTATTGGAGAGGGAGAACAACCAACAAGTAACGAGGTAGTAATACATTTATAATAAAAAATGAGAGCAGGAATTTGCATATATCTTAATTAAAGATGTAATATTGTTATTAATTGTAATGTATTTGTAGAAGATTTGGGGGAGAGAAGTTGAAAAATATAAAGGTTGTTAGAATATTGGGTTCAGTAATCACTGTTATATGGTTTATATTGTTGATTTTATGCTTATTGAGTTTATTTGGCATAATTAATATGAATTCATCGCTACTTTTATTATTATCAGCAGGTATATATAGTATATTAAAATACATTATTAAAAACAAAAAATTAGCAACAATTTTTATTGTAGCTGAATTATTGATACTCTTTGTTGGTATATTTAAAATATTATTTTAAATACACATTATTCTTATTACTTATTAGACGAAGTAAAGAATAAAAATAAGATATTTTATGGAACACCGTATTATTCAAATGAATTTTATGGTGTTCTTAGTTTTGTAATTAAAAGGAGGCTTAAAACATGATACTAACATTAAAATTTCCAACAGGGAATATGAGAACAGATGAAAATGGGATAGAGGTTCCTGAAATGCAGGAGAAATCTTTTGCAACACCTTTTATCTCATCAAGAAAATTAAAAAATTCTTTTGCAGTACAAAAGAAAATGAATAATCCTAACTTAGATGAAGAAACTCTGCTTGATGAAATGGCTGATTATATAGTTGATTTATATGGAAAGCAATTTACAAGAGATGAACTTCTGGATGGGATTTCTCCTAAAGAAATTCTGTTAACAACAAATAAATGTATACAAGAGATAATTGGCGGACTAAATGAGGCGGCAAAAGAATTAAACCCAAACGTATAGATGGAGAAGGTGATGTAGATAATACACTTTCTCCAGAAGATTTTATGCTTGAAATTTACTGTGTTTTATTTGATAAAGGATGGACATTAAGTCAGATTGATGAGATGGACATCTTTTATTATTTTAAGATGATAAGTTATAAAAATAACGTTGAAGAAACAGCATATATTGATCAGGTTTTATAGAGGCAGGTGAAGTTATGGCAGAAGATATAGGAATAAATGCGAAAGTCAGCCTTGATAGTACAGGATTTAATACTGCTATCAGTGATATAAATAGACAATTAGTAGTAGCTAAGGCTCAATTTAGAGAAGCAAGCAGCAGTGTAAATGGTTTTGGTAATGATACGGCTAGTTTGGGGCTAAAATCGGAAATGCTTAGTGAACAATTTGAATTACAGAAACAAAGGGTTGAAACACTCCAAGAGGCTTATGAAAAGCTAGTAGTAGCACAAGGTGAAGATAGCAAAGCAGCAGAAAATATGCAGATTAGATTATTAAATGCACAAACTCAGATGAATAAAACTAAAAATGAACTTGAGGATACTAATTCAAAGATTAATGAACAATCTTCCGTGTGGGATAAATTATCAGGGGTTACCCAAACAGTCCACGAGAAAATGAGTGGTCTTTTAGATGGTCTTAAAAATAGTTTTTATACTTTAGCAGGAATAGCTGCAGGCGGAGCAGGTTTATTTGAACTAACTAACAAAGCGGTTGAGGCAGGTAATGCTACCTATGAATTATCTGAAAAATTGCATGTAACGACTCAAGAAGCTTCTCAAATGAGTAAGATATTCAGCATAACAGATACAGATACTCAGCCTTTTATTGCAACTATTTCAAAGCTAGATAAAGCCGTTGAAAGTGCAGGAAAAAAAGGAAATACAACAACAAAATCATTAGAGGAATTTGGAGTGAAACTTACAGATGCCCATGGTAAGCTATTACCTTTACCAGATCAACTACAAGTGTTATCAGAAGCCTATAAAAAGGCAACTGAAGCAGGGAATGATGAAGCTTTTTCTTCAGAGGTTCTTGGAGCAAAAGGTCAGCAGTTAATACCTTTACTTGAACAATATACAGAAGCTAAACAAGCTGCTAGTCAAGTTAAAGGTATAGGAATAGATCCTAAAGAAGCACATGAAACAGAGGAGCAGTTACAAGTATTAAAAATAGAAACCAAACAACTAGGAATGACTTTTGCAAATGCTTTAATGCCAGTTACACAGGCTTTGATACCGACCTTAATGAGTGCATTTACAAACCTTGCACAGACTATTAATAGCCATCAAGCAGAAATTAAACAATTTGCAAATAACTTAATAGATGCTGGGAAGAGCATAGGTTCAACATTAATGCCTGTTGTAAAAACATTATTTAATTTAATATCTGAGCATGGAGCTGCATCCAAAACTATAATAGAAGGTTTGGCTGGGGCTTTTTTATTTTTCGGACCTGTTGAATCAATACTAACAGGAGTACACAATAAATATGCAGGATTAATGGAGTTCGCTTGTGGCGATATAACTAAAAATGCAATCAAAGGAATTAAGGATTTTGCAACAAATTTAAGTTTTAAAGATATTTCATTTGGCTCATTCGAAGGTTTAACAGGGGGTCTTAAAACTGTTGGAAGTGCAATGTCAACAGTAATTACTGGACCATATAAAATCTTCATAAATGGAATGAAAGGATTGCCAGAATTAATTAGGGGTATCTCCTTTGGAGATATAGTTTCAAAGATAACTAATCCATTTACAAAAATACCTGAACTATTTACAGGCGTAAAAACTGCTTTTACTGGACTTGGCTCAAGTATAGTAACAAAAGCTCCTCAAATATTAGGGGGCTTCAAACAGGCATTTTCTATTGAAGGATTAATGAATATAGCCAAAGGAGCATTTGGACTTGTTACTAATCCATGGGGTGCTTTAGTAATAGGAATAGTAGCAGGAGTTGGTGCAATAATAGCCAATTGGAGTACTATAAAAGCTTGGGTTCAGCAACATTTCGGTACTACGCTGCCTACAAGTTTTAATCAGTTTAAACAGATATTTGAACAAATATGGAAGAGTATAAGTCAAACATTTACTGGTGTTTGGAATAACATCAAACAAGTAGTTACAGATGTATGGAATTATATTAGCCCTACTATTAAAGGAGCAGTAAGTGAATTGCAAAGCTTTTGGAATCAGGTATGGCCAGAAATTAAGCAGGTTTTCGTTGAGGTTTGGAATGTAATGAAAGTTGTCTTGGCTCCAGCAGTAGCTTTTCTATACACTACAATTTCAACTGCACTTGGTTTTATAAAAGGTGCTTGGATTAGTGCATGGAATTCAATTAAAGATGAGCTGAAATTTGCTTGGGATACTATAACAGGAGTAATTAGAATAGCATGGGATATAATTAGTGGAGTTATTAGGGTAGGTTTAGATATTTTGACAGGCAACTGGAGGCAGGCATGGAATGATTTCAGGAATATATTTGTTAATGTATGGCATGATTTGGGAAGTCTTATAGGAAATGTAGGAAGAGATGCTCTAAACTGGGGAAGGGATATAATTAATGGAGTTATTAATGGTCTAAGAGGTGCTGCTGGAGGTTTATTTAGTGCTGTTAGTAATATTGCCAATAGTATTGCCTCGAACTTTAAAAGTGCTCTAGGAATTCATTCACCTTCAAGGGTTATGATGGAACTTGGTGGATTTACAGTTCAAGGACTAAATGAAGGACTTAAAAACAATAGTGATATGATAACAAATACTATGTCAAACATAGCGAGTGCTATTAGTCAACCAATAAGCATTCCTCAAAGTTCATTAAATGCTTTAAATGGATTATCAGCAAATTTAAACCTAGGAGTTAATTATCCATCTCCTGTTGTAGCAGGTACAACTTCTCAAAGTGGAACCACAAATATTATTAATTTTAACGGTAATTATGGATTTAATAATAAACAGGACATTGACTACTTTATGAAACAAGCTGCATTACTAGCCCAAAGGAGGGGTAGCTAATGCTTATCAATGGACTTCATCATTCTACCTATGGAATTATAGGTTGTGATGTAGATATACAGGTTGCACAGATTACAACCTATGACGAGTGGTTAAGAAAATCAAATGCCCCAACAGCTGTAGGCTGTAAAGAGACATTTAAACTAATAACCTGTAAATTTTTCTTTAGAGGTAATTCAAAGCAAAGTGTAACTGAGAAAATAAGCAATCTTGCTACTGTATTAAAAAGGTGCACAATACAGCCTGATAATAGTGATTTTATATATGCTTGTACTTATGATGCTGCCCAGCAAAGTCCAAGCAAAACACAAAAATACAATGGATTGCAGCAGGTTTTTACAACTCAATTGCAATCTGGATATGCTTATAAACCTCCTGTGACAGTAATAATGAATAATGTAACTACAAAAGTAATTAATGTAGATGGCAATATAGCCACAGATGCCACAGTAACAGTGACGGTTCCTATAAATACTATAAGTTTAACCTTGACGGGATTTGGGGAAGACAATATAACAATTAATAATCTACATGCTAATATTTCAGTAGTGATAAGTGGTGAGGATTGTACGGTACTTGAAAATGCTAATAATAAGTTCTCAGATACAGATATGTGGGAATTCCCTTCGTTGCAACCTGGAAATAATACAATAGCTACAAGTACATCTAATTGTACTATTCAAATTCAATATAAGCCTAGATGGATTTAAGAGTTTAAATATAAAGGATCTTATTTATTTTTTGAAGGAAAGGAATTAAACAATGAATGAAAATAAAATAGAAAAAGAGATAGAACAAAAAGAACCAATTAACCCTTTTGAGAATAAAAGCAATTATTTAATACAAATAATTGTAGATGGCCAAGTTATTAAACAAGTAATGGCACTAAATGCTACAGTAAATGTAATTCACATTGGAGAGCAAAGTGTAGCAGCAGATATAAAATAATCTCTACTTTGGTGGTGTTTAAATGCTTCAATTATTCGATATAAACCATAATAAATTAGAAGGACTAAAAAACTATAAAGAATATTACATTCAGAGAGAAATCAATCAGCTTGATATTCTCTCTTTTAAGTTGCCTATAATTGACCCTAAGCATGACCTTATTCAAGAGGAATGTTACATTAGGACAAAAGATAATGAGTATATAGTTAAAGAAATTAATTATGCAGATAGTGACAATGAGTGGACTGAGTATGTATGTAAAGTAAACATAGAAGGGATTCAAGGCAAGCCAGTAAAAGAAATAAATACAGTTCAGCAAAAATGTTCTGATGCAGTCAATTTAGCCTTAGCAGGAACAGGATGGAGTTTAGGCAATTGTGACGTAATTATTCTTAGAAATGTGTGTAAAGCAAACTGCACAGTTTATGATGTGCTTCAAGAGATACAGAAAGCATATTTATGTGAGATGACTTTTGATGCTGTAAATAAGCTTGTAAATGTATATCAAAAGGTTGGAAGTGACAAAGGGGTTTATTTCTCAGATCAGCTGAATTTGAGTAAGCTTCAGATACAAAGAAATTCTTATGATTACATTACAAGACTTATTCCTATAGGTTCCAATGGTTTGGACATTACAAGTGTTAATAATGGTAAAAACTATATTGAAAACTACCAATACAGTAATAAGGTTTTAACTGGCTATTGGGAGGACAATAAATACACAGTCGCTAAGGATTTATATGATGATGCAGTAACAAGGTTAGCATATTTAAGTGTACCGATTAAAGCTTATGGTGCAGCAATTATTGATTTAGCGAATGTTAGCCAAGGGAAATATAGCATACTTGATTATGATTTGGGAGATTTTATAACTTTACTTAGTAAAACTAAAAATGTTAAAGAACAGCAGAGAATAGTTAAGATTCTAAAGTATCCAGATGAGCCTGAGCGTAACACAGTTGAGCTTGCTAATAAAATACTCAGCCTAGATGCCTTAAATGTTAGGTTTCAAGATACATCTAATATTGTAGATAGCGTAACCACAAGTGATGGAATGTTAGATGGCAGTAAGGTTGGTAATATTGATTGGGATAACATAGACCATATACATGTAGCTACTGCAGATTTAGAAGATGCAAGTATAACTACTGCCAAAATCGGAGATGCACAAATAACACAGGCTAAAATAACAAATGCAGCTATAGGTAATGCTCAGATACAAAATGCAGCAATTGGAACGGCAAATATTCAAGCGGCATCTATAACAACAGCATTAATAGGAACAGGTGCAGTTGATACAGAACAAGTAGCTGATGGAAGTATAACTGATGCTAAAATAGTTAGTTTAACAGCTAATAAAATAACAGCTGGAACTATTGATGCAGGAGAAATTGATGTTGTTAATTTACACGCAGTTAATATTACTGTGGGACAAATTAATGGAAATCAAATTGCAGATGGCACAATACAAAGTAATAATATTGCAGAAAATGCAGTAGAAGCTGTCAATATAGCAAGTGGATGTATTTCAGCAGATAAGATTGCGCCAGGTACTATAACAGGAGATTTAATAGCTGCTGGTACTATAAAGGAATCTCAATTAAATTGGTCTTCACATTTAATGTATTAGGGGAGGAAAATAATTCATGTCAAAAAGAATTGATAAGAAAAACACAAAATTATCACGCAGTATTGAAAAAGCAGTAAATGATGCGTTCATAAATGGTTTTGCAAGTGTTCTAAAGGATATTGAATATAGGATTGAAACGCTAATGGATGTAGGAATAGGAGCAAAGACAGGATTAAGAAGTAAAGTAAACTCCAGAGACTTAAATTTAGCTAGTCCTATACTTGATGGTTTTGTTATTACGGATAACTCGCCAAGTGCTGGTTATGTTAAATGGACAGGCTGTAATGTGGTCTACAAAGGTGTAAATGTAGCTATAACAGATGGTAATACAAGCTCAACTTATGTCTGGTGGAAATATTCTGCTACACCTAATACTGTATTTCAGACAAGTAATACATTCCCAACACTTACTGATGATGACGTAATTATTTGTGTTAATGTTGGGGGAACACATACTATGAATATTGGTGATGGTAGGGCTACACACGGTCTAACTATTGCAAGTGGAACTGTTACAGGAACACAAATAGGCACTGGTGCTGTTGCTACAGCAAATATCGCAAATAGTGCAATCACTGGTGCTTTATTAGCAAATGGGGCAGTAGGTAGTGGTAATATAGCCTCTGGAGCTGTAACGAATGCAGCAATAGCAGCAAATGCTGTACAAAGTACTAATATTGCTTCTGGTGCAGTAGGTAGCACTGCATTAGCAGCAGGTGCAGTAACAAATACAGCACTTGGATCAAATGCAGTACAAGCGGCAAATATTGCAGCTGGAGCAGTAGGAAGTTCTCAAATTGGAGCTGGAGCTGTAGCGTCCTCAAATTTAAATTTAGCACAACATTTGCTTTACTAAGGAGGATTATATAGATGTATACAATTTCAGATAACACACCCAGTGCAGGTTGTATACAATGGTCAGGTCTTCATATGCAGTACCAGGGAACGACCTATGCAATAGCAGATGGATATACAAATTATATGTATGTTTATTGGCTGCATACATCCCCTACACAATTAGTAGTAAGCAACACTTTTCCAAGCTTAACGGATGCAGATTGTTTAGTATTTTTGAATAAGAGTGGGATACATTTAACTGTTCCAACGGCAACAGTTTTAGATGGAGATTTATTAGTTCCTGGTAGTGTTTTAACTAATGCCCTTGCAGCTAATTGTATTACAACAACTCAATTGTCAGCTAATTGTGTTACCTCATCACAGCTAGCGGCTAATTCAGTAACAGCTAATGCACTCTCAGTAAATTCGGTAACAGCTAATGCTATAGCAGCAAATGCCATAGGAGCATCAGCAATAGCAGCAGGAACTATTACAGGAAGTAAGCTTGTGGCAAACACGATAACAGCAGCTCAGATTGCATCAGCCACTATTACTGGAACTCAAATAGCAGCCAATACCATAACAGCTGGAAATATAGTCGCAAATACGATTACCGCAGCTCAAATTGCTGCAAACACCATTACATCTTCACAGATAGCAACAAATACTATCACTGCTTCACAAATTCAAGCAGGTTCAATATCAGGTGATAGAATAAGCGGAGGTACCATTACTGGTTGCCAGATACAAACAAATTCTGCTAATAATCATGCAGTTCTTCAGGACAATGTTATGGGTATATATAGAGATTATAGTGGGGGCTCAGTTGGAGCAGGATATGGAACTTATATGACAGCATCAACCTTTAGTTCGCTTTTAGATTTTAATGCTTGTGATCCAACAGGTCAGTATTTTACTACTTTAGAAATAGGAAACAATAATGCATCTACTTATATAACAGCAAGTTCGCATACTTCTGGATTAACAGTTACTGCTCCTACAATAAACCTAACTACAACTGGTTCTGCCACAGGAAATGGAGTGGTTATACAAAATACCTCAACAGCTTCTGGTATTGAAATTGGAAAGACCAGTAGTACAGATACACCATATATTGATTTTCATTCAAGTGGCAACAATGTTGACTATGACGTTAGAATAATTGCTAGTGCTGGAAGTTCAACTAATGGGCAGGGCACTCTTACTTTTATTGCTTCTATTGTTAGTATACAAAATATAAAAAATGCTACTTTTGTTGGTAACCAGCCCACCTATGGTAGTAGTTACTTAGTAACAGGAAACAGTATATCCAATTTAGCTTTTGGTGGTAGTCCTCATACGTATGTACAAGTTACAACAACTGATGGTAGCGGTTCTTGGGGTATTACTATATGGGCTTCGGATATGAAGTTGAAAAAGAATATAAATGATAGCACAGAAGATGCTTTATCTAAAGTAATGCAAATTAAACATAGACAGTTTAATTGGAAGCAAGAAGGAGCTTTTGTAAAACACGGTTATGTTGCCCAAGAACTTCAAGCTATTGAGCCTGATTTTGTATTTGCGGTTCCACAAGAAGATGGTTCTGAAATATTAAACCCTAGACCAGATGTATTAATTCCTTATTTATCGAAAGCTATTCAACAACTAGAGGCTAAAATAGAAGTTTTAGAAAATAAGGTTGAAAAATTAGAACACAATGAAACTTCATAAACAATTACTAAAATTGAAGGAGGTGCTTTATGAATTATGTTGCAATCAGTGTATTAATTGCATTTACAGGTGTTACCATAAGTTACTTAGCCTTTAGGAAAAACGGTGACAATGATTTAATAGATCATGCAGAAAAAGATGGAGAAGTAAAGACAAAACTGGACTACATTAGCAAAGGAGTTGATGACATTAGGCTAGATATAAGAGCACAGGACAGAAAAATATCTGATATTACAGAAAGAGTTATTCGGGTTGAAGAATCCACAAAATCAGCACATAGAAGAATAGATGGAATAGAGAAAGAAGATTATAGAGATAATTTATAACCTTCTTTTTTTTATATAATTCAAAAGTCACTATTAAAAAATGGAGGAATGAAACATGAATATTATTCAAACAAATCTAAATTGGAAAGGTACATTTAATTTCACAAATGTACCTCAAATGCTTATTTTACACCATGCAGAAGCTTGCGTCTGCACAATTGAGGATATTGAAATGTGGCATCAAGAGAGAGGATGGATTGGAGTAGGGTATCATTACTTTATAAGAAAAGATGGTTCTATTTATAAAGGTCGTCCTGATAATGCAGAAGGTGCTCAATGTTATGGATATAATGATAATTCTCTTGGCATTTGCTATGAAGGTAATTATATGGTAGATGATATGCCAGAAGTACAGAAGCAATCAGGAATTGAGTTAAATAAATATCTTATGAATTTGTATAAGATATCACGAATTGAACCGCATAGAGCTTTATATAATACTTCATGTCCTGGAGATAAGTTTCCCTTTGATGAAATAAAAAATACTTCATTGAATAATCAAGGATCAGCCATAAACTATCAGCCAATTCAAAATAGAAGCTGGCTTCAAGTTGGAGATACAGGTGATAAGGTTACAGATCTTCAAACAAAGCTTTCAAAATTAGGTTATGCGGTAACTGTAGATGGTGTTTACGGTAAGGAAACAAAGAATGTAGTTTATAAATTTCAGCAGGATAATAAACTTCAGCAAGATGGTTTAGCTGGAACTGAAACCTTTAACTGTTTAAATTCAAAAGTAGCACAAATATCCTGTAATCCTGTAATAAAGTCATTTCAGCATGCTTCCAATTTAGCAGGTATTACAGATAAAAATGGTAACAAGTTAAGTGAAGATGGAATTAGTGGAACATCAACAGATAGCGCTATAGCTAAAATCACAACAATATTAAAAGGTAGTTCTGGTGAACTTGTAAAATGGATTCAGCAAAGATTAATAAATTTAGGTTTTAACTTAGGGACGTCTGGAGTTGATGGGAACTTTGGATACTATACTTTAGCAGCAATTCAAAACTTCCAAAGTAAAAACGGATTAACACCAGATGGAACTGTTGGGCAACTTACTCTTGCAGCATTATTAAAGTAGTTGGAGGGATGAAAAATGTTAGATAAAAATTATGTTATTTCGTATGTATTGTATTTAGCTATCACAGGAATAGTAAGCTATGGAACAGCTTTACTAAAGAAAATGAAAGACGATAAAAATTCATTTTATAATAAGCAACTAGAATTTATAAATCAGCAGCAAGAAGCTTTGAAAGCTAATATTGGACAAGATGAATATAATCATACAAAACAGGAGGCACAGGATATAGTGTACAAAGTAGAACAGCTTGGAAAAGAACTTGCATGGGACGCAGTAACAAAGCATACAACTGCAGCTGAAGAAATAGCTGCAAAGTGTACAGGACTTACTGATGAAGACATTTATAATATCATTAAAACTACAGTTGGGATGTTTAATGCTAATAACAAATAAACACACTTCAGAAGTTAAAGTTTAACAGGGATTAAGAGTGAATTCCTTCCTATTATATATAACTTGACTTCTATCACCTTCAGAGTGATATATAGTAGTAACAATTTGATAGAAAGGAGTAATAAGAGTGCGTGTAAGGATTATAGAACCAATAAAGAAGGTACAGAATACAAAGAAAAAAGTTTGCGCATATGCTAGAGTATCAACCGATAATGACAAGCAAGGAGAATCTCTAGAAAATCAAATACAATACTATGAAAATATCATTTTAAATAATTCAGATTATGAGTTTGCAGGAGTGTTCGCAGATAGAGGTATAACAGGAACTACTGAAAATAGGCCAGAGTTTCAGAGAATGCTGGGGCTTGCAAGGGAACGAAAAGTTGATTTAATAATAACAAAATCTATCTCAAGATTTGCAAGGAATACTACTATAGTTTTAGAAACTGTAAGAGGATTAAAGGATATAGGTGTAGAAGTTAGGTTTGAAAAAGAAAATATAGAAACAATGTCAGGGGACGGTGAGTTGATGCTTGCCGTCCTCTCTTCTTTTGCACAGGAAGAAAGTAAAAACGTGAGTGACAATCTTAAATGGATGGCAAGAAAGAAATTTGAGAGAGGAGAATTAATTATAAACACTACAAGATTCTTAGGATATGACAAGGATGAATATGGAGATTTAGTTATAAACCCTAATGAGGCTGAGGTGGTAAGAAGAATTTTTAATGAATACCTAAGGGGCAAAGGAAGCTTTACTATTGCAAAGGAACTTAATGCAGAAGGTATTGCTACAATAGGAAAAGGGAAATGGCATGATACTACTATTCTAGGAATTTTAAAGAATGAGAAGTATAAAGGAGATACAATCCTACAGAAATACTACACTCCAGACCATTTAAAAAAGCGATCTGTAAGAAACAGAGGAGAGCTTAATAGCTACTATATAGAAGATGACCATCCAGCTATCATTTCAAGAGAGGTGTGGGAAAAGGTTCAAGAAGAAATTAAAAGAAGAGCTGAAGTTAAAGGTAATGTTGTAGGAGATACTGAGAAAT
>Ga0255360_1000039_pt1 | contig 38760 bp, 38 predicted proteins | sample GFST50metaG_FD_186004 | JGI IMG/M metagenome (GOLD analysis project Ga0255360, IMG submission 186004) | Peat soil microbial communities from Stordalen Mire, Sweden - G.F.S.T50 | ecosystem: Environmental > Terrestrial > Soil > Wetlands > Peat | place: Sweden: Norrbotten County, Stordalen Mire... | reverse complement strand
GATTCGTGTCTCAGAATCCATCTCCGGGCTCTTGCTCTCACAACCCGTACCGATTATCGGCTTGTTGGGACGTTACCCCAGCAACTACCTAATCGGCCGCAGACCCATCCTCAGACGCTAAAGCTTTAAACCGTAAGGCATTCCAGCGTTCACGGATTATCCGGTATTATCTCCAGTTTCCCGGAGTTATCCCAGATCTGAGGGTAGGTTGTCCACGTGTTACTGAGCCGTTCGCCGAGGGCATTACCCCTCTCGACTCGCATGGCTTAATCGGACCCCGATAGCAGTGGCCTCTGGCAGGATCAACCAGAATTGTATGCACACTACAAGGAATTGTGCGGATTCGCTTGATGCATATCCGCTTCGACCGATTCCATATCAAATGGTTTCAGCCGAATCAATCAACCCACGTCAGTTGCAAGGTTTCTGACAGATTACGCCAGCTCACTTACAACTCCACTGTATGTTTTTCGCGACCGGAGATCGATCCCTCACGGTTGGAAGTAAATTCCACATAAGGACCGTATGTTGGCCGCGATGGACCTCATCTCGGAAGATCAGGCCTCTGCAATATAGAATCCGTAGGTATATAAATTTAACCGGCGCTCGATGCGGCACGTGTCACGAGCTCCAAAACAGCGTCCGGACGATAAATAGTTGCTTATTTAAGGGGTTACGTGCGACGGCCGTTCTGACACCCCTGTAGCCGCCGTCGTGCAGCGTGCTGGTGCGCTTCGGCGTGCGACCTTAAAAGAAGGCATGCCGTGGCGTGATCGCGAATATGGGGCCCTACGATCGCACGCAATAACGTAGCACACCACGAAATACGGACGCTTCGAGGGGGCGACTGCTCACATCGCTCGCTTCTACTGATCTATTGGCGAAAAAGCCGCACAGCAGCTTGATTAGCCAATAAACCCGTGCGAAGACGATTGCACTTTCTTTGGCGCTTGATGGCGAGTAGCCGCTTAGCAAACCCACATAAGACCATATAGAATGACGGCGCAAGCTCTGTTCGAAGGAGGTGAACTACATCAGACCGAGCACGAGAAGCAGTTTTGGTGGCAATCCTAACCGATATGATAGCGGATCATCTAAAGATGCTCCAGTGGATGTTGGAAAGGAATACGACGTTAAAATTGAAGATATTTCAAAAAAGGGGGATGGCATCGCCCGAGTTAGCGGTTTCGTAATCTTCGTTCCCAACACAAAGATCAACGACGAAGTCAAAATTGAAATCAAAACTGTGAAAAATAATTTTGCCATCGCTGAGGTAATTGTAGCGGATTAACTTCGCTTGTTCTTTTTGCCGCTTAGAATTGAACATATGGACTGACCGCATTATGGTTTAAGCATTCCTTGCTGTTGACGATCGTGTTGTTCGTCCATCCATTTTTCTTTTCCTACCAAAGGAAATCCAAAAAAGAAGTGCCTGGGAGGGGCTTATCAAATGATGTGCACGTCTCCTATCAAATGCCGGTCATAGCTATAGTAGATGCTCGGCTGCCTACGACAGTGGATCGGTTCCGCGCTGATGTCATGCGTCACGAGACACAAGGCGTGGATCCCTGATTGCTATGCGGCCTGCAGGCTGTAATCGGCGCTTTCGTCAAAGGTGAAACCTGACTTGAACACGTCGAACTACAGAAGGCTCGGCTTGCGAATATGATAGATAAGGTAATAGCAGAACGATTTGCTGAGGCCCCAACTTATCATACCTGTCGGTCGTGCAGTTTCGATGACCTGTGTGAACATAAGGAGAATAAGAGCGAGCTCTCCGGAGCATGATCGAGGTTTCTTTTACCGTTAGGTGCCGTCTCAGGGCTGCTATCTCTGAGTGGGGTTGATTCGTAACCGCTACGTTGTAATTCGCGAAGCGACCACCGCCTAATATATGCGATGACTTCTTGTTCAAATCAGGCACGTTGTGGACGCACTGCAAAGCAACGATTGGAAGCTATGTAGAAATATCTCATAGTATCCGCTGTTTGAACACGTTTGCGACGCTTGAATTCAATATTAGAGAGCTTTAAAATCTAAATCGGGTTAAAGAGCCCCTCGAAAAACGCGCGACCCAAAATATGCGGAGCGCGGCGCAGATACAATCGGTGCCTTTGAGCGTCCTGATTCAGGGATTATCATTCAGCGTAGAAGGCTTAAGCTGTTAAGCTCCTCAACGATTCGATCGACCGCATTGACCATATCTTCGGGCTTTTTTCCGCCCGTGACGACAAGTTTGCCGGAACCAAACAAAAGAATCACCACTTTAGGATCCGATAACCGGTAGACGAGGCCGGGAAACTGTTCGGGCTCGTACTCAATGTTCTCAAGCCCGAGACCGGTGGCAATTGCATTTAGATTCAAAACTGAGTGAAGATCTGCTGACGCGACGATGTTTTGCACCTTGATCTCCGGCGTTCCCTGCACGTCGATTCCGATATTTCGTAGACTTTGAAATACGTTTTCAATGCCTTTATGCGCCTCATCTATGCTCTTTGCGCCAGTGCAAACGATTTTTCCCGATCGAAAGATTAGTGCAGCGGTCTTCGGGTCCTTGGTGCGGTAAACGACGCCCGGAAACCGTTTAGGATCATAATCTGCGCCGTCTAACCCAAGCGTTACTTGCTTGAGGTCCATTTCTTGTCCAATGCCGGTGGACGCAACCACATTTACAATTTTAATACTGTCCCGCGGTTCAACCATACACTTCCTTCTTCCCTGTTAGTTTATAAAGGCTTAAGCTGGAGAGCATGGAAAGCAAAAGGAGATAAGACGCTAAGCGAAGCATTCAGCAAATTCCTCAGCATCGCGCACATCGACCTTTGTTACGTTGTCGCGATCACCCTCTTCGCGATTATTGCCGCAGAGCGACACCAAGTCAAGCGCGTGGTGAGGGTCGCCGTTTTACGCAGCAAAAGCGCTAATAATGGGGACTGCCTCATCGTCTACACGAAACACTATCGACGCGCTGCGTTGAGAGCCGATCAGATGACAGACAGATGGAACCCAGTCGATTATCACGAACACTCATACCCACAATACGCGTTCGCGCTGGGACTCCTTGATAGGCTTTGGCTCAACGGTGATGAGCGCATCTTGGACGTCGGCTGTGGCGATGGGAGGGTGACTGCCGAGCTTGCGACACGCGTGCCGCACGGCTCTGTGCTCGGCATCGACGCCTCCCCCGACATGATCGCGTTCGCCCGGACGATGTACCCCGCGTCGGCGCATCCGAACCTGTCATTTCGAGACGGAGACGCAGCGAAGCTCACGTTCCGGCATGAATTTGATGTCGTCGTTGCCTTTGCGTCTCTCCACTGGGTCAAAGACGTGCCGGCTGCGCTGCGCGGCATCAAGCAAAGCCTCGCGCTTGGTGGCCGATTTGCAGCCCAGCTCGTGGCAAAACGACACGCCACAGCAGAGATCAAGTCGCCGCTGCACCGAGCGCGAAAAGAGGTAATGGACCGCCCGGCGTGGAGAACGTATTTCGAGGGATTCGAGCAGCGCAGGGCGTACAGTGTCGCCGAGTGCGAACGGCTCATCAGAGACGCCGGCTTTGTGCTGCAGCGCTGCGAGTTCGTCACCGAAGAAGTAATGCACCGGGATGCCGACGCGCTCAAGGGATACGCACGATCGACGTGGCATCGATACACCGACCGGATTCCTGCACAGAAGCGTGACACCCTTCTTAACGAGGTCGTACGGCGCTGCATCGAACTGTCACCCGCAGATCGAAGCGGGCGGATACACGTGCGCGCGAGCATGCTCGAAGTCGAGGCAACGGTCGCAGGTACGTCATACGTATAGAACTCGACTCCAACGTCGCATCACACGACCTTCTCTGGCGGGTGGCCCGGCGGATCTAAGACGCTTACAACTCAACAGTTTTATGCCTTATGAGGTGTTTTATGTGAAACCGACAGCTACGATGATGAAACGGCAAATCAAAACGCCATCGAAAGACGCGAAATGACAACGACCATCAGAACGTGAAAGACGTGAGCGTATTTGACCGATTAGCGAACACGATCATCAAGCACCCTAAAGCGATCGTCGCCTTTTGGGTGATAGCATTGCTGGTCTCCATCCCGTTTGCCGTGCAGTCTGATAAGGTCCTCTATTATGACCAAACGGCGATGAATGGATCGAACTCAGAGTCAGCAGATGGCATGCATCTCCTGTACGATTCAGGATATTTCTATGCGAATTCATCGTCCAAGATGTCCACCATTGTCGTTGTTCCTTTCAGCAATCCCGCACAAGAGGCCTCCATACAGCAATTCCAACGTGCGTTAGCGACGCAGTTAAAGGGGGAATATGGTAATGATGCAACCTTGTCGTATGCTGGCAGGTTCTCGAACGACAGTTTGTCGAAATCCGGCATATACATGTATCTTATCAATTTCTCAGGGAACTACGACCCAAGCGCAGAAGTTCCCACGATACGGTCGCTCGTGGCTCACGCCAATACTCAAGGCCTCACCACCTATGTGACCGGCCAATCTGCGATCTCACACGATACCGAAGCTGGAGCAGCTTCAGACGTAGAAAAGATCGATCCGTTCACTATACTGCTTATCCTTGTGCTTATAGGACTCTTGTTCCTGTCCTTCGTTGCATCGGCCTCCCCGCCGATCGTCATCGGTTTCGCCTATGGCATACTGCTGTGCTTCGTATTCTTCCTAGGCAGTGTCGTTGAAATCTACTACATAACGAAGATCATCGTGCTTGTTTCGATGCTCGGCGCGGGGTGTGATTACTGCATCTTCATCATTGCCAGATATCGGGAAGAGCGTAAGAATGGTCGAAATGAGGAATCGGCGCTTAGAGAATCGGTCAAATGGGCCGGGGAGTCTATCACCATATCCGGATGTGCGGTCATCATTGGATTTGGTGTCATGTCGTTCAGTTCATTTTCATTGATTAGCACGATGGGGATGGTACTCGCTGCTGGAATCGTGATCGCACTATTGGCAGCGCTCACGTTAATCCCCTCGATCATCAGGCTCATTGGAGATCGCATATTCTACCCTTCAACTATGAAGACCTTTTCAGAGGACAGCAAAGCAATGAAGGGCCTGTATGGCACGTTCTCCAAGTTTGGACAACGGTACTTCTCCAACTCTGCAAAGCAAGCGATAAAATATGCTTGGGCAATAATTATCGCGAGCGCCCTCATCACTATCCCTCTTGCCTATGTGACTACAACCTCGTCGTCTTCATTCAACATGATCAGCACGATGTCCAATGGAGAGGCGAAGCAAGGAGTCGATGTCATAGTGGCGAACACAAACGGCGGGATAATCATGCCCACGTATGTCGTTCTTGAATTCAACAAGTCGATCGCAACGACATCATCTGTGGCGTTGGCAAACACCACCGTACCCTTACTGCGCTGGAACAGCTCTGCAGGTGAATATCTCAACATAACCGATTCGCTAACCAAGACAATAATGACAAATGAGGGGCAGAACGTGGGCCTCGCCTACGGACCGACAAGCTGGGCACGGCTCGTTTCCCTGTATGGAAATCAGTCCGCAGCATTACAGGCCTTGCCGTCAGATTCATTAAAGAGCGCTGTATCAAACGTTCTTGTCAGCCAGCTTCCCGACACATACAAGGTGATGGCTATCGACTACATCATCAACTTTCTCGGAGGGACGCTCGGAGGCCCGGCCAACGCTTCAACAGGAGCCCGAGCACTCACCTATGCAAAGATAACCACCATTACGAAAGATGAACCATTGTCTCAACGTTCGTTCGACACTATCAAGGGCATACAGAACATTGTCGGTGACTTCGATAGCACATACAGTGCCGTGGTGACCAACTCTTGGGTCACTGGGAGTGCCGTATCACTCTTCGCTATCTCACAGACGACGACTTCTGAATTCGCGTGGATCGAGGTCGGAGTGGTCGTCCTGATATTCCTCTTGCTGTTCTTTGTCATGAAGTCATATCTGACGCCGCTTCGCTCAATAATAACGATCGTGATGAGCGTCGTCTGGACACTGGGACTCACATTCCTGCTGTTCGATCGACTGTTGGGCATACCAGTGACGTGGATTGTCCCGGTAATCCTTTTCGTGATATGCCTCGGACTCGGCATGGACTACGATATTCTTCTGACGACCCGTATCAGAGAGAACGTAAGGAAGGGGAAGTCGAATGATGAGGCAATCACCTACGCGGTTGAGCGATCCGGTGCGATAATTACGATCTGCGGATTCATAATGGCTGGAGCTTTCAGCACGATGATGCTCTCATCCGCACCAATGCTCCAGGAGTTCGGATTCGCCCTTGGATTCGCAATCCTTATTGATGCGCTGTTTGTCCGTACGTATGTGGTTCCTGCGGTCATGCACCTCCTTGGAGACTGGAACTGGATCGGGCCCAAGTTCATGCACAAGCGGGATTGATAAAAAAATCGCAACACTATTGAGAGATGGTGACAGAAATCTACTTTTGGCAGCTCAAGGATCTACTCTTTTGTCTATCAAAGAAGGAGCAGCCAGAAAGATATTAATGGATGTTACCAGGCCACTTGAATCAGCCTTTGGCGGATCACTAACCAAGCGTATACCTGCCTTAGGAAACAGCCGCTGAAACAGCACAAGAAATCTTACACAAAACCACGGTCATTTGCGCATTAAACGAATCAGCAGCGGAGACCGAACGAATTTCGAAGAACTTATAGACCACGATTGCTTCAGATCCGGTGATGACAAAGAGTTTAAGATAACAGTCGCCAAACTAATCGAACGAATACCAGGGGTAAGAGTAGTAAACTGCAGATCACTAGAAAGAGGAGATCGCAAAAATCACACCCTGCTAATCGGACTGCAGCGAAAAACCTGCAAAGACGCCGGAATTCGAATAACAGGCGTAGACCCTAAATGTAAATTATACTAAGAAACAAATTTAGATTTCGAATTTCTTGATGCTATAGATTGAGAATAAGAGAAGGAGATGAGAGAAATGGGTAGATTAGAAAGCAAGGTTGCACTGGTTACCGGTGCAAGTTCTGGAATGGGATATGAAATTGCCAAACTCTTCGCAAAAGAGGGAGCGTCAGTTGTTGTAATCGCACGGCGAAAAGAAAAATTAGCAGAGCTCATTGCGAAAATAGAAGCTGATGGTGGAAATGGCATTGCCGTGGCCGGAGATGTTACCAGCGAAGAAGATGTCCAGAACGCCGTTAAAACGGCCATACAAGAATTCGGGAAACTCGACATAGTCGTCAACAATGCGGGGATATTGGACAAAATGAAGCCAGTTACAGAACTCGATGATGATCTATGGAATGCAGTTCTCAATGTCAACCTGACTGGGCCCATGCGCTTATTCAGAGCTGCCATTCCGGAGATGGAAAAGATCGGCGGTGGTGCGTTCGTCACTGTATCATCTCTTGGTGGGCTATGCGGAGCACGCGCGGGAGCGGCTTACACAGCATCAAAACACGGGGTTCTGGGCCTAGCGAAAAATGTTGCGTTCATGTATGCAAACAAGAACATTCGATCCAACGTTATCGCTCCGGGCGGCGTTAACACCGAGATAGGTGCCGACAGTGCAGGAGTAAGTGAAATGGGGATGGGGCGATGTCAGTTAGGTATGGCTACGATGCCGCGAATGGGCGAACCTGAAGAGATTGCCCGGCTGGCTTTGTTCCTCGCTTCAGATGAAGCAAGCTTAATAAACGGGGCGGTCGTTACCGCTGATGCTGGATGGGGTGCTTATTAATTAAGCAGCATATTCGCTTAACACTCTCTAAACGCTATAGGGCATTGGAATCCCTTTGCCCAAATTTAGGCCATAATGCCCTATGAATTCTATTCTTCATGTGAATCTAGGAAAGCAATGTAGCAGAGGATATGACCATCACATCACGACATTTTTGATGAAAAACTGTGGGAACGTTGTGCATGGTTCAAACAAGTCGCATGAACGACGGCTAAAACAACGGAAGGTACCGCTTTTGCACGGCAGCCATTTTTCCTTGCCCGGAGATCTGCGGAAATTCTGTCAACAAATGGGCGATATTCTACAGTGGGATCAGTCAAAGAAAACTACATACTGACCCACAGCGTTTCGGGAGTCGACTGGGGTTTTCAAGCATCCGTTGCCGAAGAACGTGTACGATGTATTTATGCAGTCTGGGAGGGCTGATACGTAGAAGCAGGTATACCGCAGCTTTCTGATAATTCACCGCCGACCTTACCACAAACAGATAGTCCAAACAAACTCCCGATCGGGATCAAAGAAGTCAGTTCAATATTATATAATAGGATCGATAGATTCAAAGTAACATTCGAAAAAGGAGATTAAAGAATATGTCTAAAACCGAAGACTTCTTGAAAGAGGCATTTGCAGGAGAGTCCCAGGCCAACCGCAAATACCAGGCATTTGCAGCCAAAGCAGATAAAGAGGGATATGCCCAGGCAGCCAAGCTGTTTCGGGCAGCTTCAGAGGCTGAGGCAGTGCATGCCAACAACCATCTGAGGGTCATGAAAGGCGTCCTGTCCACTCTAGAAAACCTCAAGGCGGCCATCTCTGGCGAGGATCATGAGTACGAGGCCATGTATCCGGAGATGATTGAAACAGCTAGAGTAGAGAAGCAAAAAGCAGCCGAGATGTCCTTCCACGACGCCAACGAGGTGGAGAAGATCCATTCTCAGCTTTTTAATAAGCTTCTTGCCAACCAAGGCAAATCAGCAGAGACTTTCCCCTATTACGTCTGTCCGATCTGCGGGAATACGGTGGAAAATGAGCCGCCCGAGAACTGCCAAGTATGCGGCACTGAAGGGAAGCTGTTCAAGAGGGTCGATTGAGCGTTACCAATTAGCTCGGGAAGGTCCAGGGAGACCTTCCCACTTTTCTTGTGCATTGAATGAGCAGATACCGCCTGAAATAACACCGTTTTTATTTTATGCTTGTAGTAATATTAATTTATAAGACAATATTTTAGGAGGCAAACCAAATGATTTCCACAAAATTGAATCAAGCTATTAACGAGCAACTCACTTTCGAATTCTATTCAGCCCACATTTATTTATCAATGGCTGCCTATTGTGCTGCTACTGATCTGCCAGGCTTTTCACACTTTTTAAGAGTGCAATATCGCGAAGAGGTAGATCATGCGATGAAGTTTTTTAATTTTGTAGCTGAAATGGAAGGCAATGTTAAGATTACTGGTTTCCAGGATCCACAAGCAGATTTTAGCTCGGTTTTAAATGCTTTTGAGATCGCATTAAACCACGAAAAGATTGTCACAGGTAGAATTTACGATTTAAAAACTATTGCTATGGAAGAAAAGAACTATGCAGCTTCGAGCTTCCTTGAATGGTATGTAAATGAGCAGATAGAGGAGGAGTCTAATTTTACGGCTATCGTTAGGCGCTTAAAAATGATAGCTCAAGATTCCGCTGCCTTGTTTATGTTAGATAACGAGTTGGCAGCAAGGGTTTACGTTCCACTCCCAGAAGCAAATGTCTAAAAAATTTCACAGTGCATCACCTTAAAGCGCTATGCCTTCGGTGAAAATAGCACACACGTGTAATTTCGCTTTGTAGATTTATTAGGGTAGTATGACAGAAGATTCCGCTGTCGCGTATGACGATATAGGATGAGACAGGACGCCGGATCTCAGAGAAGATTCAACGAGAGGATTGTGAGTCGGGGCGCTCGTGACGCTCTCTCTTTCGGTTACAATCTAACGGGCCTCGGCTCTCCAGTTTTTGCATAAAGTCGAGGGGACCCTCAACCCAATCACTCAGCGTATCTCATAAGCAAGATTTGAGCAAAACGACAGGTAGGTATAGAAAACTAAGACATACTGCAAATACAAAAGGAGGTGAACCAAGGCTCACACAAGCCTTGGAGCATAATGAGATTAACCGACGGCGTGGAGGTGCTGGAATTACCGATGAGGAGTTTCAGAGGGCAGAGCATCATCTATCCAACACTCACCTGGGATGACGACACGGTGGTGCTGGAGGATGCGGGCTTCCCCGGCCAGCTGCAACAGATCCGTGAAGGGATGGCTAGGGCAGGGGTCTCCTTCGACAGGCTCAACAAGGTGATTATCACCCATCAGGACATCGACCATATCGGAAGCCTGCCGGATATTATCCGGGAGTCCTCACATGACGTCGACGTGCTGTGCCATGAAGAGGAGAAGCCGTACATAGAAGGCCGAAGGCCGTTGATTAAGATGGACCAGGAGCGTCTGTCGAAGATAGTGGGGTCGCTGCCTGAGGACCAACGGCAGCAGATGGAAGCGCTGTTTGCCAACCCGCCCAAAGCGAGCGTCACTACGGTGGTCGCGGATGGTGAGGTCTTGCCATACTGTGGAGGGATTACGGTAATCTTTACGCCGGGTCATACCCCTGGTCATATCTGTCTGTACCTCAATCAGAACAAGATCCTCGTTAGCGGCGATGCATTAGTCGCGGCAGACGGCGAGTTGCGGGGGCCGAACCCGCAGTCAGCATACGATATAGACACCGCTTTGAAATCGTTGAAAAAACTCACGCAATACGACATCAAAACGGTGATCTGCTATCACGGAGGCGTCTATAGGGACAATGCCAATAAGCGCCTGGCGGAGTTAGCCAGCGCTGCACACTAGTGCCGTCTGACGGATCGTTGGTGTGGGCATGCACGAGAGAGGTTACTTCGACGAGATTGCCCCACGCTGGGACGACATGCGGCGAACCTATTTCTCTGAGGGGGTGCGGGACCGGGCGCTCTCTGAGGCACGGGTGCAACCGGGAAAGCTAGCCGCAGACGTTGGGGCCGGAACCGGATTTATCACCGAAGGGCTCATCGGGCACGGCGTGGAGGTGCTCGCGATCGATGAGTCGCTCCCTATGCTGCAGGTACTCAGGCGCAAGGCGTTCGGTGCCGCGGGCCTGCACTGTTGCATCGGGAGCGCCGAACGTCTCCCCGTTCGTACCGGCGCGGTGGACTATGTTTTTGCCAACATGTGCCTCCACCACGTCGTGCATCCGGCAGCGGCGATAGGCGAGATGGCACGGATTCTCAAGAAAGGAGGCACGCTGACCATCACCGACCTCGATGAGCACGCGTTTGCGTTTCTCACGGAGGAGCGCACCGATCGGTGGATGGGATTTAAGAAGGAGGATACGCGCACGTGGTTTGCCGAGGCAGGGCTGAAAGACATCGCGGTGGGCGACACTGGAGAGCGAGCGAGCGTGCCATCGGACTCCACTGACAACTGCGCTGACATCAGCATATTTATAGCACGGGGCACGAAATGAAGTGAGTTAAGGCTCAGTTTCTTTCGCCACCATTAGGAGTAGTACTATGACAAAGGTTATCGCCATCAACGGAAGCGCTCGAAAGGACGGCAACACTGCTATCCTGATCCGACGCATACTCGAGGAACTCGAAAACGAAGGTATTGAGACCGAACTGGTCCAGCTTGCAGGCAAGAGGATTCGGGGGTGCACAGCTTGCATGAAATGCTTTGAAAACAGGGACCGCCGATGCGTGCTCGACGACGACATCGTCAACGACTGCATCGAGAAGATGGCCGGAGCTGACGGCATAATCTTGGGTTCTCCGGTCTATTTCAGCGACGTCACTGCCGAGATGAAAGCATTGGTCGATCGCGCCGGTTTCGTGTCCTTTGCAAACGACGGGCTCTTCAACCGCAAAGTGGGATCCGCTGTCGTCGCACAGAGGCGGACTGGCGCGATGCATTCTCTCGACACACTGTTCCACTTCTTGCTCAGCGCGGACATGATCGTTCCGGGTCGCCAGACGATTGGCATCGGGAGGGAAATCGGTGATGTTGACAAGGACGATGAAGGCATCGCGTCGGCAAAGAATGCCGGCAGAAATATGGCGTGGCTTCTGAAGGCTGTGTCAAGATGATGGGCACCCGCTCCTTCAAAGACCGGGAAAGCGGGTTGCTGTATGTTAAGACGGGGGTTTTGGCGTGTAGAGTCGCATTTTGCGATCTCTTGGCTGCGCCGCCAGATGTGACAAGCGTAAGGAAAGAAAGCCCCGGGTACGGTTTGATACATACGCGTTGAAAACCCGATAAGCGCCGAGAGTGTAGAGGGAAGTTCTTTTAGCCTCGTCGCGTCGTTATTGTTAGTGAATCTCAAGAAGGAGGAGGAGGACGATAAACTATTATGCCGACTGAAAAACAGGCCAAGAAAGGACGTGAAAAGGACGCGCGTATACAGGTAAGTGAGAACGGACCCTATATTGTGTCAGGATGGATCCCGCTCACCAAATTGACCATTAGCACGGATGTTGAGGGATATCCTCAAAGCTATGTCGTAGGCGAAGAGTACCCTCTCGACGAGACGTATGCTTTGTGCCGCTGCGGGCAGTCCAAGAGCAAACCATTTTGCGATGGAACGCACGCTAAGAAACGTTTTGACGGTACCGAGATCGCCAGCCGAGTGCCCTACCTCACTCGAGTGAGGAAAATCGACGGGCCAGACCTCAAGTTGACCGACGCTCCGGATTTGTGCAATCACGCTGGTTTCTGTCTAAGAGCAAGCGGAATTGGCAACTTGACCAGATCCTCAGACGACGCGGAGGCTAAGCGGTTAGCCATCGAAGAGGCAGGGAATTGCACTTCCGGACGTCTTGTGGCGTGGCATAAGGAGCCCGAAAAACCGATTGAGCCTGAATTCGAACCGTCTATCGCACTCGTCGAAGAACCACATAAAGGCTGCAGCGGCCCCTTATGGGTGCGGGGTAACGTGTTGATCACGTCATCAGACGGCGACGCCTATGAAGTTCGAAATCGTGTCGCCCTATGCCGATGTGGCGCATCCTCCAACAAGCCATTCTGTGACGGTAGCCATATGGTAATTAGATTTACGGATGGCGACTCATCGCTTGAGAATCGATAGGGACGCGAAGAGATTTTTCAATAAACTACTTAGAGCCTGACTGGTAGAGGCGGCGCCAGGTTCAGCCCGTTGTGTCGTCCCAACTAGATGCAAGCAAAGTTGCTATTCAACAGAGCTGGTCTTCAGAATCCCGAAAGATTCTAAGCTGATGCTTCGAACGCAAATCGCTAATCTCGAAGCGAAGCGAAAATGACAAGCGTTTCAACAAGCCGTGACGGTAAGTCATCTGACTTGTTCATCAGCGTGCACGACGTCTTGAAGAGGATATTGGTGCGAACTTGGCGCCCCACACGTGCTTCGTAGTCATTGAGATTGCTGATTCCTCTTTTGAAGAAACAGAAAGACGCCGATAACAAAAACAAGCACCATTGCCCAACCAGTCGGAATGACGAAAAAGCCCCACCACATAGAAGTGGGGTTTACCCGTAAAGCGGGGTCGAACAACAAAAAAATGAGCACTACTTCAACAACTATACAAACCCCGATTATGTGCTTTTTTAGCCACGTTACGGCGACGTGTTTCTGGTTTTTGGAGACGCTCGAACTATCTGATGCCATTTTTAGACGTAATATTTTTCCAGCCGTGTTCATCCTAACTCGCGCTTGGCTCGCGCCGAACAGACTATTAATCTCCTCGCTGCGAACCGTCAGCGGCCGAGCCAGAGGGCGATCCCAGTCACGACGGCGACAAAGACGGCGACGATGAGCCACCCCTGCCAGGTCTGAGGACGGATCCCGTAGCCGATCCGCTTGGGTCCGAACCACGGCCGCTTGGGCTTTGATGTCGCACCGCAGTTTGCACACGACGTGGCTCCGGTCGGTTTGGCCGATCCACAGTTTCTACAATACTTTTGTTCGTTCATAGTCACGACCGTTGGATCGGTTGTTGTGTTCTAGCTCACCACGTCAAACCCTGACTCCAAAAACGCTGCGTTGCCGTGGCTGCCGCCACCGTGGCTGTCGTAGCAAGACGAGCTGCGGCCAATACCGATGCACTTGAAACAATCCTAGGGGTTTGTGATTCGTATTATATACCCACTCAAAACGGCAAAACGGCACGGTGATAGCTTAAGCGTTGCCATTTAACAGCGCCCTTACTTATAGCTGGTCGGCCTGAGTCGATCAGGTTCACCTAAAAGAAAATGCTCCGGTAAACGAAAGAATCCTTCGGACTTGTTGATGCAGCACAGTGCCGGCAATAGGCGAATCCAAAGTAACGAAAGCTTAATTGTTCAAGGCAACTATGGAGGCAGCGGAGGAATGCTATGAACACTGTTTTTGAGAACATCTATTTGAGGAGGTCTGTGAGGGATTACAAGCCGAATGACGTGCCCGATGATGTTATCAGAGAATTAATCAAAGCGGGCACGTATGCGCCGTTTTCGCCGTACCCCACGAGACACCAACCGCGGAGGTTCGTGGTCATCAAGAACAGAGAGATGATAGACAGGCTTTCCGAGCGAGCGAAAAAAATGTGGCTAGACGTGGGCACGGGTTCTAGCCCCGAGATTAAGCGGCCGGAGAACGTTATGAAAGCGCTGAAAATGCCGGAATTTAACATCTTCTACAATGCTCCAGTACTTATCCTCATGTTCGCGATGCCGCACGCGTATACTTCGCACGAGTACGACTGCGCGGCCGCGGCCGAGAACATGCTGATCGCCGCTAGGTCGCTTGGCATCGGCAGCTGTTGGATAGGATTAGGCATGCCACTGGGTTCTGATCAGAACACGCTGGCAGAGCTGGACGTGCCAGAAGGGTACCGTTTAATGGTGCCGCTCATTTTCGGCTATCCGGTGAAAGATACCCAGACGGGGCCGCCACGCGACGAAGAGGTCATATTTAAGTGGGTATCGTAAATCGCGCACAAAAGAGGAACGGATCTTACAAACAACTTGATCTTGGACGGTCATTAATGCAGAGAGCAAGATGCCGTCGAAAAAGCTTTTAAAGAAATGCTCGTCTAGTTGGGAAGCGCAGCAACATTTCTACAGAAACCGGATACGTGATGCTCGAACGAAGCAATACTTAGATTTGCACAACGGGTCGATCAGGTGCTCGCGGCGGCGCACCAGTGCAGCAAGCACGACTACCCCGTGCTGATGGCGCAAAAAAACATTTTTTGGCCCAGTACTGGATGCTATCACTGGCCGACATGCAAAATGTCTCTTTTTTTAAATAGCATAGCGTTAAAAAAACGTAAATCTTATCAAATGACGGTGGCCGCTACCTAATAAGCGTCGTAGATGGCGGGGCCATGCAAACGGCCAAATCGCTGCTCGTGAGGTTAATCCTAATACCCTCCGGAATTGTCAATCCTCGACGGCAACTGCGGCTCTGTTTGGAAACCCAATCACCGCGCAGTACTTGCCGCTGCGTCCCTAGAAAGACGCCCAATGTAGCTTCCTTTTGGCGAAATAAAAAGCGCTCGGGCAAGCTGATAAAACTGGCACGAGGTGCCTGCGTAGTGTCGTGTGTGTTATGTAGCCGCCGTAGCGTCGTCCGGTGCGTGTTTTGGCCGCATAAACGAGATAATCGCGGCAAACGCAGAGATAGCCGCTGACACGAGAAATGCCTGGTGCATGCCGAGCTCAAAGGCTGCCAAGACCAGTGGATCGCTGCTCAACCCTCCGCCATACAGAAAGACGTGGTACAAGACCGCTACAGGAAGCGTGCTGAGGACAAGGGGGAATGCGATCGCGATAGCGAGCATCTGACCGGTATTCTGAACCATCGTCCGGATGCCTGACGCCGCGCCACGCTCGTTCGGCTGCACGGCGCTCATCGCCGCGTTTGTATTTGGCGACCAGAAGATGCCCGATCCAGCCCCTATGAGCGCCATTAAGACGGCCAGCACCCAATACGGCGTCGTGCTCACGATCGTGGCCATCCCGATGAGCGCCCCAACGTCGATAAGCAGTCCGCCGGTCGCAAGGTACCGTGCCCCATAACGGTCAGAGAGACGTCCTGAAATCGGTGCAGTGACCAAAAGCGCGGCGCCAAAAGGCGTCATGAGAATGCCTGTTGTGAGGGGGTCAAGTCCATAGGGCCCCTGAAAGAAGAAGATGAGGACAAAGAGCACGGCACCGCGAGCCAGGCCACTGAGCCCGCTCGCCGCCGTGGCGTAAGTGAAGATGCGGTTTGAGAGGAGGTGAAGGTTCAGTATCGGCTGACGGACGCGTCCTTCCGCGAAGATGAACGCCGCGAACGAGACCACGGTCACCGCGCACATGACGTACACGACCCACGCGCCCGTGATGGGAAACGCATAGAGCGACACTGCGAGCAGGAGTGCTGTCAGCCCCGCCGTAAACGTAACGGCTCCAGCCCAATCAAAAATCTGGTCCGCAAGCGGAACGACCGGTTCTCTGAGCTTGTAAACCCCATAAATCGTGCCGAAAATGCCAATGGGCACGTTCACGAGAAACACGAGCCGCCACGAAATGGTGGTGAGCACGCCGCCGACGAGCGGGCCGAGGAGGAACCCCGCGGAAAACGCGACCCCGTTCACGCCAAGGGCGAAGCCGATGTTCCCCTTGCGAAAGGCGTCAGTGACGATAACGACGCTGTTGGTCATGAGCAGTGCGCCGCCGACGCCCTGTATCATGCGGTACACCAACAAGTCAACGCCGTGGAACTGCGGGAGCGACAGCCCACACAACAGCGACCCTGCGGTGAAGATGACAAAGCCGATGTTGTAGAGCTTCTTACGTCCCAGTATGTCCGCGAGCCTGCCCACCACAGGTACAATGGCCGCGACGATAAGCAGGTACCCCAAGAGTACCCACATCATGGTAATAAAACTCGCCTGTAGGTCCGCTAAGATCGTGGGCAGCGCGATGATCACGGCAGACCCATCGATCGATGCCATCAACACGCCAATGGTCGTTACGGATAGCGCAATCCACTCGTAGCCGATGCGCGACTGAGCGTTCTCCTCGAGTGTCATTTTGTGTCCTTTCTTTGAGTGTTTCGTGTACAGCTCGAATCGCGGGATCTGGTGACTATGCGACTGCTAAAGGAGAGTCGTAAGCCTCGACGTTGTAACGGGAGAGAACAGTATTGAGACTTACCGAAGTGTCCACACTAGCGAGCAATGACAATTGAATTTTGTCGATTTTATCTGGTGCATAACGTTAGAATATTAGAATGAAAAGGAAAGCCACCTGCGATTCTTAGAGGCGATATAAGCGATCTTCTGGGGATGTCTTATGCAGGACAGTTTTGTGTGGACCCGTATTGTATAAAAACACTCGCTAGCTCATCTTTACAGCTATGGTTAATCCGTCGCCTATTGGTAGTATCGTACTCTCTAAAAAGGAGTTATCGGCAACCATTTCATTAAACTTTTGTATAGGCGCAACGAAACGAGTCCCTCTGCTATCCAGCCCCATAACGGGAAACAGCGTGTCTTCTGCCAAGAGGAGCCCACCAGGTCTTAAAAGACGAACGCAATCGTCAAATAACAAAGGGTACAGCTTTTTATCACCAACATCTTGAAATATTAAATCGAAGTGTTCTCGAATTCGGGGAACTATTTCGCGCGCATCACCAATTTTCACTTCAATGTTCTGTGCAACCCCAGGACGTTCAAAATTCTTCATGGCTTGCTGTGCAACATGTTGCTCATGCTCAATAGTAAGAATTTTGCCGTCATTTCCTTTCACAGCATTAGCTATTGACACCGTTGAATACCCTATGCTCGTCCCAATTTCTAAAATCCTTCGCGCGTGCGTCAGTCTCGCTAAGACAGAAAGCATCCTCGACACGTCGTCATCCACAACTGTCCCGAATTCCTGTAACTCAGTAGCCTCAATGTATCCCTTTTTACTCAACCCCCTTTTTTCGAAGAGAGCGTCAATGTAGGAAGTTGCTTTTTCTAAATCCATAGTCACCCCTTACTCGTAAACCATTATTTTTCTTCTCTATTTTATATCGAGGGGCTTGTTACCAGCGGGTCAACAGATGCCCTATTGCCGGTTTTTTTATAGTTGCAGCTAAATGGATCTTTGGGCTGCTTACTGGCGTGATCTCCTGCCTATTCAAGATAGCACGGCCCTTCGCTCATGCTCAGGGAAATGACGGCGAAACCATGGAAGGGATTTCCTTGAGAGAGCCCCTAGGCCCGGCATAAGGGGTTCCTCCGCTCGCGGGACCGCTGAGCCACTGCACGTTATACGCTTGACCTGATTTCGTTTATCACACGCCTTATTATGCCTTGAAGAGACACGCCGTGCGCGCCATACCGGGTATAATTCGTGTAATTCGCGAAGGCTCAGTTCTACGGCCTACCCTATTTATGGCATCGTTCACTTTCAAGTGGTATTGTCAGTCTTAGACGTTTTAAGTCCCTTGACGGCCTCTGTTATTTTGTGACAATTTTATATCCTTAGATGCTGCACGCAAGACTGCTACGCGCTCGCTATGTGTCATTCAAATCTGGTATCTGGGGGTTAAGCCAGACGCTATCCTCTCTCCGCTCTATTGGCGATTCTCCTCTTCGCATAGCTTCCACATGTTTTTTAAGCCTGTTAGTTGTCAGTTTCACCGAGATTCCAAGCAGGCGGCCTTTTATCAATCCGCTGCCATTTTTATCAAGACGTCGCAATAATTGTGGGACAACGTGTAAATCGTGATCTAAGCACTCACCCATAAGTTGCCAATGCTCGCGCGTCATTTTCTTAGCCGTAAATGTCTCTTTGCAATCGAGGGACGACCCACGCATCGAAACAAAATTCATAGGGATTATGAGCGATTTTGTCGCAATCGATTTCAAGTCTTCGACGAGTTCAATGCTCTTGATCACATCGTCTGTGGTCTCACCTGGAAGCCCATTGATCATCGTCGCTGCACAAACCCAGTCGTTATCGTCGAGGATGCCGAACGCTTGAGTGGCGATCTCGTGCCATTTTTCAATTGACGAGGGTAATGCCTTATTCTTCATATACAGGGCGAGCAACCGCACACTTCCGGTTTCCAAGCCAGTTTGCGTACCTATCCAATCCTGACCAAGCTTCGAGTTGCACATCTCAGCGAGTGCGCTGATGAGTCCAGGGTTGTGATACACAGACGCAAGGGCTACGTGACTCGCACCGATATTGTCAACCCCTTCAACAGACGCCACGCGCGTGAAGAGTTTCAAAACGCGCTCTGTATCCGGTACCATTCCTGTCGTGCCATAGCGCAGGACATCCTCCGAATGGAGGATTATCGAGCTCTGGCCTGCCTGTGCGTTCGTCTTGACATCCTTTTCGATGTGGTCAATGGGCTTGTGCATTACTTTGAGCATGTTAGGCGTGCAGAAAGAGCACCCTCGACCACATCCTCTTCCGATTTCGACTAATCCATGGATCGTGGCACCGATGATGTTCGGTATCTCCTTTAGGCGCGGGCTCTCCCCGGTGACGATTCGAGGCAGCTCCTCCCCGGCAAGTATGGATTTAAACATCTGGGGAATCGTAATTTCGCCCTCGCCAAGATGCACGTAATTGATGTTCAATTTATGCATCGTCGCCTCATCCGCGAGCTGCCACGCGGCTTTGCCGCCGGCAACCACCACTCGTTCCTTCATGAGCGGTTTTTGCATAAGCTCAAAGAACTTGACCCTGTTGTAAGGAGGGCCGCGATTGACCAAATCGACGACCTCAGACGTCGGCGGATTAATGCCAAGAAAATCGTGGCCGCTTATTGCTATTATCTCGGTGCTGCTGCCAACCACCTTCTCCAAGTCGTGCGGGTGCACGACTGCCACCGCATCCTCACCGAATTCCTTCGCCAGGCTTGCTTCTATAATCCGAAGACCGAAGTCCGAATAGAGCGCTCGCAAATTCGTTCGTGGCACCGGTGGCGCCCACACGCGAAAGAAAAACCAGTCCGGAAGAATCCCTTGTGGCATGCAGGTTGTGAACCCCACAAACATGCCTCCGCGGTACCGACTCATCATCGTTTCATCGGCAGTGAGCACAATTTTGGGGCTGTCGATCCGATTTCGAGCTGGCAATTTCGTCATAGATCTATAACACCTAACTTAAGACATACTGCGAACAGCGTTTGTGACAGTTGCTTTAACGGGGCTCAGCACGAGGTCCATCTGCTTCTTTGCGATGGCCCGAGTTAAGAAACGAGGCGCGCATATATAATCGACGCACGCATTGATAAGCGACCGCCCTATATCTCTTGTCGAAGGGGCTTGTGCGTGCGACAGGTTTTGCAAGGGTGAATTGGCTCCAATCGTTTACCATAAGCTCTATATCGTAATAATCGATAGGTTGGTTCCAGGATACGATGGGTTGTCACCGCAAACATCGCGAAATCCGGGTTTATCCGTTTGGCGAGATTTGTGGTCTCGATGATCTTTTGGCGATCATCTCCTGGTAGCCCGACCATAAACAATGCTGTCGCTTACTTATATTTTTTGAGCACGCCAAAAGCGTCAATCACTTGATGGGTTGTAAATCCCTCCTTTGTGAGTTTCAACTTTTCGTTTGGTGCAGACTTAATCCCAGAGAGAAGGCCATTACACCCGACTTCGCTGAGTCTGTGCAGCAAATCCTCGACAATGGAGTCCACGCGTGCGGTGAAGGACCAATCAGATTTAAGGCGGTCACTTCCACTAAATTTGCAAATTAGAACACGCATTCCTTGTTGAGAATGAAATTGCCATCGAGCATTGTGACGTTCTCATAGCCTTGCGCAACGAGTTGAGCCACCTCCTCAAAGAGGTTGGACTCCCTCCGCGACCGAAACGTCTTGTGGTACAGGTTCAAGGAGCGCAGAAAATACACCTGAACGGGCAGCTTCTGCTCGATACATTGCTCTTAGGTGATAGTGCTCTTCCATAGGCACAGATTTCTCGCAGCACCAGGGGTATCATCCAGATCTGCTATCAGTTTCCTATCGGGATTCTTGATGACAGTATCTGCATCTCTTTACGTGGCGCCGTCAAAGTCACCCGTGCCGCGTGATTCGACCTAGTCCGCAATGTCCAGCATCGTGTGCTCCCCTTCGCCTCGGATGACGGCGTGTCGGCAGCCGATCTCTCGAGACGGTCGCAGTCCAAAAAAAAGTTGCCTGTGGGCCAACGCCGGGATAGTCGAGCCCTGCTGAGATGCTGTGCGTCGGCTGAACCTGCCCGGCAGCGTCTTGAAGCAGGTACGTCAACATGCCGTGGAACACCCCCCGCTCCTGCGCACAACGACGCCGCATGCTTTGCGGTCGTTAGCCCCGCCCCTCCGGCCTCTACTCCGTGCATCGCGACGTCATCGTCGAGGAACGGATGAAACGTGCCGATCGCGTTGCTGCCGCCGCGCGCAAACTCAGGGCTAGCCTCCGAACGCTCACATGCGTCCGTTTGGCAGCGCGACGTCGCGTTCAATCTGCGACCTGACAAAAAGAGGCACGCCATTACGTGCTCTCACGTGGTGGTAACTGCTACAGCAGAGCCGGTTACGTCTTCCACACGTGGCTCAGCGAAAACCTGCCGCGCGTCGCTCGGTCTAGTTGTTCAGTGAAATCAAGGGCTAACTTGAGGAACTCAGCTCGCACGAACGCTTCAGAGAACGCGGGATCAGCCTCGTGCACCATGCGCGCGAGCACAAACGAAACGAGACTCGGCTCCAGGTACCGGTGTTCATATCTTCGGGCGACTTCATCGACCGCCAGCTGCAATAGCTCACGGAGGCGCTCCTGTCCAGCCACAGCGCCAAGGTCAACCGTTTCGGCATACACTTGATTCGACACGCTTGCTCGCACTACCAACACCACGAAACCGCTGGTTCGTCAATCAGCTTAAACTTTGTGATTTGATCGCGTTTTCTGAAGCCCGGATGCTCGCTTCCCTTTCACGCGTCCCAGTCGTTGCACCGTACGCGCATCAAGCGCACCAGCAGCGAAAACCACACGAAACACAGGCGCAACTGCGTCTACTAGTGGATAACGTGCCGCAAAAGCGGTTCCATCAACGCGCTCAACGCACCTCGAAGCGACAGTGACACGAGGAACGGAGCGGAACGGGAAAAACGGGGAAGGAACTAAGGGCAAAGAGGGATATACACGCGACCGATTATCGTGATAAGCGACTCGGACGCCCGTAACCTCTCCAATCGGTATGCGCGGTACGAACCACGTCAACACTCACCGCGCAGTCTGGCCGGAGTGTTCATCGGCTGTGATCTCGGCCGCGCCGATGACTTTTCTGCTGTCGTCGCGATCGAGAAGACCGGCGAGAGCCTGCTCACCGGGGGGGCGCCCGACGCCCCGTGGGCGACACTCGGAGGACTGCGCACGGGCAGCGGCGAGGCACTCGGTCAACCGACGAAGCTGCGGGTTCGCCACATAGAGCGGTTACCTCCAGGCACGCCCCGGCTCACGATCATAGGTCGGGTCCGCGCGCTCACCCCGAAACGATCGGCCAGCGCACGCCGGTTCGCGCCACACTACCTTGTCGTGGACGCCACGGGCGTGGGCATGTCCGCCATCGACGCGTTCCGCGCGGCACGCCTCGTGCCGATGCCCGTGGTGATCGGCGGGGACGACGTTTCGTACGAGGGGGGGTTTTATCGCGTCCCGAAGCGTGACCTCGCACGCTCAGTAAAGCTACTGCTCAACAAAAGTTGGCTCCGCGCCACAAACGACCTGCCATTATGGGGGCTGTTGAAAGATGAGCTGCGAGATTTCGCCACGAGAGTCAGCATCAGTTCCGGCAGCCCATGGGAAGAGGCGTGGCGCGACGGTGAATACGATGACCTTGTGCTAGCAGCAGCGCTTGCGTGTTGGTACGCGCTTCAGTACTAGTCCAGCTCAGGCACACAGCTTGAGGAAACCACTGCGTGATCGGGTTTAGAAGAGGAGGACTTCTGAGTCACGCGCGGTCACGCACATCACGACACACTACTATGACACCGCATGAAGGCCTACAAGCGCGAGCGAAAGGACGTGCAATCCAACCGGCTGCCCAGGTAGATCAGCCTCGACTGAATCAACTCCTATGTATTATTTCCCCGTTTATAGAAATTGTACAATCTTTAATTATTATTTTCTTTTGAGCTTTTTCCAGTGCCCTTCGGACGATCATCTCAATACCTGAGCGGCGGGGGACTTCCATATGTACAAGAGAAATCGATTTTATATCCTGTCTCTCGAATATTTCAGACAGTTTGTCCACGTAATCGTCTATGGTTTTATCCAGTTTGGGTTCCTTTTATGTCCGCAAATGTAGCATTCCCATGGGAAGTATCAATCGCTCTTGGGAGCTCGAAAGTGGTCTCGGAGGCCGGTACAATGGAGGCTGGCATAAACTCGTTTATGAAACTTGAGTAATAGAGGGCATGGTCCCCCGCTGCCTCAAAGTGAAAAATAGAATAGTACTTCTTGGCTTCTTTGAAGAATTTCAGGGGTACACCTTTTTCCATCATAGCTTTGTATTCCGCGACAGATAGAGTAGGTGTTGAACCTGGAATATCGTTTTGTGGGCTTGCTTTTGTTTCTTTATTCATCATTTTATCTCCTTAAATTGGGGTATAGATATTTATTTTTCCGTTAATCGGACATTTCAGTGGACATCAGCCCCATAGCTCCTTCAAATCGAAATGGGTCCAGTCCGCGAAGGCAGTCGGTGACGGTACCTTCATCCACATCTCACGCCGCTTCACGTCGACGACGGTCTGATAGTTGGTCAGGTCGGCGTCCTGCTTGGTCGGCTTCGTGGCTCCCCCCCTCTCCGCAAACGTGCCGTCGGCGTTGAACAAGGTCAAATCCATGAGGCTGCGGACAATCTGCGCATTCACCTTGCCTTGGTTCTCGGCGAGGCGGGCGGTCATGTTGGCGTAGCGCCGCAGGGAATTGCTCACGGTCTCGCGTTTGCCCAGTCCCCAGTCAGGATCAAGAAAGCTGTTCACGACAGTGAGCGAATCGCCGTCTGCCTTGCGGAGCCGGTTTCCCGCCAGCGAGGAGCATTCCATGGCACCGCCAGTCGTCTCGTCTCCTAGCGTCAGGATCGTCGAGGTGCTGGTCGCGAGCCCGTTGAGGCGAGTAACAAGCCCCGAGAACGAGGCCGCCTCGCACAGCAGATCGGATATGACGTTCAGGCTCGAAGGTCGCTCTATGTAGGTGACGGAACCGCCCATGCTAGTCCCGTCATGCACGTCCAGATACGCTCCCTGCTCGTTCAGTGCGGTGAATGCGCAGTACATTCCGGGCCACCCGGTCGTCGCATATTTGTAGGAGCCGTCTGTCGGCCGTCGCACCGTCAGGACTGTCGGAAACGTGTTGAACGCAGGGCTCCAGTCCATATTGCGGCCAATATACATCCCTCCGTCGGCGGAATGACTACCCCAGGAAAGGATCGAAGTACAACCGGCAAATGAGTGGATATTCGACTGGTAGATCCCGAACTCCATCAACTGATCGAGCATGCCCACCTTGTCGAGCGGCCATCCGGATCCCTCGACGACACCGTCATAGAACAGCCGGTTCCGGGTCGAGCAGCTCGAGTACGCCCGCTCGGTCCACTTCCGGGCATCGGCGTCGGTGATCATTCCCTTCTTGTTGCCGGGTTCGATGAGCACATCGTAGGCCTTCTGCATGTGCTCGACCATCAGGGCGCCATACTGTGCACCCATCTCCTTCGGTGATCCTGTTAGAACAGGAATCAAGAATCCATTCGATTCGTAGAGTTTTCCCTTACCGTCTTCGGCTATTAGATTAGTTTCTTTTCCTGGTTCATTATTTACCATTTTATTCCTCCTTAATCCCGATCATGTTTCCATTTAGTTCCTTTTTTATAGGTTTCAGTTCAAAGCGTATTTTTGTAGATCTTGCCGTCCTTCATAATCAGCGTAAGGGTCTCTTCTGGCTCCGTCAGGATCGTAATGTCCTCGAGCGGGTTGCCGTTGATGAGCAGCAGATCCGCATAGGCACCTTCCTCGATTACACCGAGCTTGCCGGGATAGGGGTTACGGGGCCCCGACATGGCGAGCAGCTCGGCCCCGTTGGAGGTCGCTTGACGAAGGATCTCTGCCGGCGTAAACCAATTGGTACGAAACTTGAATTCATCGTTGATACGCGCCAACGTTTCGGGGTCGGTGATGATATCCGAGCCGAAGGCGATCTTGGTGTAGCCGATCTTCTTCGCGAGCGTGAACATGTTGTCGATGCCGGCATAGGCCTGCCGATGCTTGTTGACCTGGTTCTCGGTGTATCCTCTGGGGATGAAGGTGTAGACAATGACCTGGGGCGAGAGCCAGACGTCCTTATCTTTCATGTGACGGAGCGTCTCCTCGTCAGCCAAGTTGGCATGCTCGATATTCTTCACGCCATTGTCGACAGCCCGCCGAACCCCATCGTTGTTATAGACATGGGCCGGGACATAGGTGTCCCAGTCAGAGCAGCCTGCACGGCGGCCCGGATCTCCTCTGGCGTGAACTCGGCCACATCGAGAGGATCAGCGTAAGAGCCGGTGCCGCCTCCCACCGCGATCTTGATCTGTGTCGCGCCCCTCCGCAGGTTTTCCCGAGCAGCCTTCAGCACCTCGGATACCCCATCCACGACTACCATGTCGCCATTACGCACCATCGGGTCCCAGGTTCCACCGAAGAGAGCTGAATCATCGGAATCATGCCGATGGTCGGCATGCCCCGATGTCTGGGAGATCATCGGGCCGGAAGGATAGATGCGGGGGCCGACGACATATCCTCGGTCGATGGCCATCTTCAGCGAGAACGTATTGCCTGTAGGATCGCGGACAGTCGTGAAACCTTTCATGAGATATGTGTCACGGTCTCGGTCGCGACATACGCCGCGTATCTGGTATCGGTGGTGAAGATATCTCCGAACGGCATTTGCCCGACGAGGTGTTCATGCACGGCGATGAAACCCGGCGTCATTGTACGGCCTTTAGCATCGATGACCGTGACGCGGTCCGCCGGGAAGGACTTGGCGATCTTGGCGATCTTGTTGTTCTCAATCAGTACATCTGAGCCCTCAATAAGCTCTGGCGACTTGCCATCGAATATGTGGGCGCCCTTGATGAGGATGGGATTATCCTATCCCCTATGGTCTTTCTGGTATGTGGCGTCATAGGTCATTCAGTCCAACAGAAGGGAAATCTAAATACTTGGTATATATCCTATCAAAACCTGGTGGGTGCATATCGTATCCATATTTGATTCTCCTATCCAGATCTTCCGGAACTCTTACCCAGTCAGCAACATGATTTTAAATATATTCCAGAACTTCTGTTTTACCGCATCCAGAAGCTGCCAAGTAAGAAGCCATAAGAGTTACCCTTCTTATGTTTCCCTCTTCCCAATACCCCCCTCCTCTGAGGCCGACGCAGCGGACCATCGGTGCCACATAGTTCGAGGCGGTCCGAATACGCAGCGCCTGGGGCGTTGTCGTTCACCCAGTAATATTAAACGACTGCATCATGTTCTGTGCAATCCCGACGTAAGTGGGGTAAACGTCTTGTGCCGCCTCGTAAGTCAATGCGTAACCGGTGTCGTTGACTAGTGTCAGCTCGATGATGCCTTGTCTGGTAATGCCTCCGCTAACGAGAGTAAAGGCGATTTTCTGCGCAGGATAACCAGCGAGCGCCGTGTTGCTTAAAGTGTACGTAAAGTTAGTCGCGTTTTGCTGCAGTGCCGTTATGAGACCCTGCGAAAACCCATCCAGCGTCATGCTCTGTCCTGAAAAACTCTCAGACACGATGGTAAATGACGTGTCGACGCCGCTCACGTTAAAATAGGCAATTGGTGCGTAGCTTCCACCCCCTGGTTCTGCGTGTTGCCATGAGGGGGGATACTGGATCGTGATGCCGGCAGAGCTGTTAGTGTAGTTGCGGTATCCCGAGATGTTTTTAGGGACGAACGTCGCGCTTCGCGTCGCTGAAGCGCTTGGGGTAGGTGAAGTGTTATTACTGGTGCATCCCGCGACGCAGACCGTGACAGTAAGCAGCAGGGCCACGATTATCACGAAAAAGTGTTTTCGCATCTTCGAATCTCCACTGAGGGTACGAATGTCGGGCTCTGACATATAGCTTCGCGTTTGTCCGTCTTCAAGGGCACGACGAGCTTGCTTATAGCAGCTATCCTGCTTTGGCAAATCCCCGTTGCACGATTGTGCACATTTATCGCGGGCGATCTAAGGATGGCTGTGAGTAACCGGACGACATATCGCAGCGTGCGCATCGAACAAAACCAATTAGTTGCTCAGAATGCCTTGCATTCGGGGGCCTATTTCAAAAAAGTCCATGTCCGGTTTAAATATCTATATGCAGTGTTTATATGTGCTGATAGCAAAACGGGAATCACCTCAGTGATAAGTCCTCATAAGGACGGCACGGTGGATCGACAAGCGGATTGACACGCACGATAGCATGAGCCTTTTGTACCGCTATAAGCCACACAAAGACACAGTTCTTATGTCGGTGGCAACGCGGCTAGACCGCGCAGGCGTAACCCCGAATCAGATCACTGCGCTTGGACTGTGTCTTGCGTTCTCGTCCGGGCTCGCGGCGCTCCGTGGTCATCTCTACACGGGAATCACGCTTTTCGCCGTCGCTGCCTTCTGCGACGTGCTGGACGGCTCCGTTGCGAGGGGTGCAAACCGTGCAACAGAATTCGGACTGTACTTTGACGGCATATCTGATCGGCTCTCAGAGCTTTTCTTTGTCGCCGGCGTCGTGCTTGGCGCAGGTGTGCCTCCCTCTGCTTTTTTCGTTATTGGGGGCGCTTTCATGCTCTTGTTCGCGCGGGTATATGGTCGGACGCACGGAAGGGGCATTGTCTCCACTACGTTTGGGAGGCCTGAGCGGCTAGCGCTCCTCATTGCAGGAATCCTCTGCCCAGCGCCCCTCAACACGGTGCTTTTTGTCGCAGCAGCTCTGTGCTGTGTCATTTCATCTGCGCAAATCCTTGCTTTGGGACGGTCCCGCAGGGCAAATATCGAACGAGCTAAAGGCGCTTCAAATGACCAGCAGACACGGCCCGCGTGATACAAAGGAATAATTAGCCAATGTGCCCTGTAGCGCTGCGCGCTCTCCAAGAGGGACCGTTTCAGTTGCTAGCCGCTAACGCCGTGAAACACAAGTACGATGCGTTCCCTGTATATCTCCGAGCACGCAATGTACTTCACGAACATCGATGTCGTGGTTTTCGATGCGATGGGCGTCACCTTCGTGGAAGGCGACGACGTCAGCAATCTGCTAATTCCATTTGTCGCTCGTGAGTGCGGCTGCACAAACCCGGAGGCGATTCGACAGCTGTACTTGCCAGCGAGTCTTGGACGGATATCGTCTCAAGAGTTCTGGGCGCGGGTTGGGTGTGCGCCCGCCAGCGAACGAGAGTACCTCGACACGCAACTGAAGCGAGATCCTGACTTTTTCGCCGTCGCTGAACAGCTGAAGGAGCGTTATCTGCTTGCTATGCTGTCGAACGACGTGAGCGAGTGGTCTGCCTATCTTAGAAGGCGCTTCGCTCTCGACCGACTCTTCGCGTCAGTCGTTATCAGCGGTGATCACGGCTTTAGGAAGCCTGACCGTCGCCTATATCAAGTCCTTCTGCGGTCACTCAATGCTGCACCCCGCTGGTGCGTTTTTGTGGACGACCAGCCGCGGAATCTAGAGACCGCAGCGCAATTAGGGATGCACACGGTGTGTCGTATCCGAGACGATCGCGATCCGCCATTTACCAGCGCGCCATAGAGTTGCTGAGTGACCTACTCACGCTCCTATGACGACACGATCACTTGAACGCCGACGGCAAATCGGCGTCCGCTAATTGGGAACTTTTAGCAGAGCGATGCACGTGTAATGAGGTGTACCGGATTGCCACGACGCCTACCGAACGCATAAGGCGCAGTAAGACCGTTGCCAACGCAGCCATCGGCTTGTAGCTGTTTAGTCTGAGCTAGGAGAAAGGCATATATGCGATCACACATACGGACAGCAGAGAGGATTCGCAAATAGAGACCGCAAGCGGACTTATTGAAGAGCGAAAAAGTGGCGACTGCAACGTTCGGTGGCACGGGCGATAGACCGATAGCAAATCACTAACAGGATGGGTCACACATCTGCTCGCTTTCGTTGCCGATGCGATCCTTGGTGGTTCGGACTATTGAGCGCCCGCTTGTTAGACTAATCGCATGCAGCCCAGCGCATCGTTGAAAAAACTTAGCCTCTTTGACGTCACGAATTTGCTCGTCGGGGCAATCGTCGGCGCCGACATCTACGTCGTCGCCTCCTTAGGTAGCCAATATCTAGGACCTGCAAGCCTCGTCGCGTGGGTGGCAGCCGGACTGATCGCCATTATCATCGCGCTTAACTTTGCCGAATGCGCAACGCTCGTGCCACGGGTCGGCGGCGCTTACGCGTACACACGGGAGGTGTGGGGGGATTTCGCGGGGTTTATCGTCGGCTGGCCGCTCTGGGTCGCCGAAGTGGCGGCGCTCGCTGTTTTTCCCGTCGCCTTCGTGCGGTACTTCACGTTTTTCTTTCCCGGCCTCACCACCGTGGAGGGCGTGGTGATTAAGGTGCTCTTCATCGCTGCGATCACCTATGTCAACGTACGCGGGACGAAGATGGCAGGACGCGCCAACGACGTTCTCACAATTGCGAAGCTAAGCCCTCTTCTGCTGTTGATCGTCGCGGGGGTGATCTACATGGCATTTAATCCCGCGGCAACCTATGCGAACTTCGTGCCCTTTGCCCCGCTTGGCTTCGACCACTTTGGACAGGCGCTCGTTTTGATCTTCTGGGCATACGCCGGGTTTGAACTTGCCGTTATTCCGTCGAATGAGATTGAAAATCCGACCCGGACGATACCCAAGGCCATCATCATTGGAATGACCATAGTGACGCTGTTCTACCTGTTGACGAACTTTGTCATCATCGGCGTCATTAACTGGACGTCGCTCCAGTTCGATCCCGCACCCCTTGCCACCGCTGGCAGCGTGGTGTTTTCGCTTACGCCTACGCTGGCAGTGGTCGGCGGCCTTATACTTGGCGTTGGCGCGCTGATATCGGTTTCCGGGTCCGATGAGTCGGGCACGTTGTCGACCTCTCGACTTTCCTATGCTATCTCACTCGACGGTCTCTTTCCACGTTTCTTTGGCGACATCCACGCACGATACGGCACCCCGCATAAGAGTCTCATCGCCCAAGGCGTCCTTGCGTTGGGCCTCTCGCTGTTCGGGGGCTTAACTCAGCTCATCCTCTTTTCGACCTTCAACCTTGCGTTCGTGTATCTCGTCACCAGTGCCGTTGTTCTTGCACTACGAGAGCGCGGACGGATTAAAGCGGACCGCACGGTCATTGAAAAGATCACCGGGCCGATTCTCCCTGTCGCCGGCATACTCTTGTCGGCGCTTTTGATCTTCGAAAGCGGCATAACAACGGTCATTTATGGACTCATAACAATTGCAATCGGGATCCCTATTTACGCGTTCTATTCACCACGGAGCGAGGTGGAGGTCGTTAAAGCGACGTTTTATTCCACAGAGGCTGTACTTGAGCGAGTTGCGCGGACGCAGCGGGTCTTTCTGGGATATTTGTTGCGACTGGTAACGCCGCGACGCCAACGCTAGCCCCACGGATAGCGCTAACTTCGCGGGTCATGTTCCTTTCATTTTTTCTTGATGAGAAACGTGAAATTGCGAATCGCGACACGTTTGTAGACACAGCGGCTTAAGAGATCATTAATCACATGGCTAAGGGCGAGGCGTCTGCTCAAAAAAAACCATTGTGCCAACAACTATGAACAGGGCGGGGAACGCCCGACTCGCAACGACAGGCGATGCGACGGGGGATCAGTGGCTACCCGGACGTCTGGGAAGCGACAAGTCTAGCTGAGTCTCAGGTGTTCTCGTGTTCACATCTCCCGTCGCTTCGTTATGTACAACGCTAAAATGAGACCAATTATGAAGTACACGAAAATCACCGCAAGCGCCTGCGCCACCGAAGGGTAGTACTGCGCGACAGTAAGAGTTCTCGTAGTGTTGCGAAACGTCCGCTCTACCGTGCGCACGACATCCACAGGGTAGGGCTGCTGCAAGATGTCGAGAACAATGCCCGATGCAAAGGTAAGTGTAAACCACGGCTTAAAGTGCGCAATGCTGGCTCCCAAACTGTCAATTATAGGCAGTATCAAAAAAAACGTAAAAAACGTGAGCACGATCGAATACACTGAGCTTCTGAAAATGGCGCTGAAGAGGTACGCGATCGCCAGTATCCCGAACACATAGGCTAAGGCATACAAGAATGAGAGGCTAGTGTTTGCCGCAATGCTTCCATCAATCGCAACCACCGCGATTACGGTAACAGCGTAGTAAAGCGCGACTGCCCCGACCGATATCATTGCGCTTGCGATGAACTTACCAAGCACGAGCACGTGCCTTTTCACCGCGTTCGGGAAAAGCAGAAGGCCTGTTTTTTGCTCAAATTCAGACACGATTGCGTCTGCCCCGAAGAACGTCGCACAGAGCACTATAAGGATTCCGATTTCGGCAAGCATCCCCGACGTAAATGTCATCGGATCGGGGTCGTATCCGGATCCTATGGTGGGAGGCAACACTAAGTTAAGGATAAGTATTATGGCAAGCAGAGCACCTATGATGAGCAGCCTCTTGCTGCGCAAGTACTTGAGGAGCTCGTATTTTGTCACAACCGCCACCTGCCTGAGGTCACTTGGCGGCACTATGACTCCTCCTGTGGCACAAGCCTCAAATAAACATCTTCAATAGCAGACCGTACAGGTCTGTAGAACGCCACGCGTATGCCGATACTCTTTACGTGGTCAAGCAAATCCGACTGCTCGGGCAATCCGCCCTCAACAGTTATAAGGAGCTCTGACGTGGCGACTCGTTTTACCGATCTTACGTTAGGCAGAGCTTGCACGGCGGCACATTGTTCCGCGGTTATGGGCTCAACGGCGGTGAGCGCAACGCCGCCCTCGCCTGCGTTCGACAGGTTGGCGACGGTATCATAGACAAGGAGTGCCCCCTTGTCAACGATCGCGACCTTATCGCACACTTCCTGCACTTCGTAAAGGAGGTGAGAGCTCATGAAAATAGTAAAATCTCTCTCTTTAAGCTGCATAATGAGCTCCCTGACTTCTATCATGCCGCGCGGGTCAAGTCCGATAGTTGGCTCATCGAATATCAGAATGGATGGATCGTGCAGAATCGCCGCAGCAATCGCAACTCGTTGCTTCATGCCGGTCGAGAAGTCCTTCGTTCGCTTGTGGGCTGAGTCCGACATCTTTACTTCGTCGAGCACTGTGACCGAGCGCTCTCGAATCACATCGCTGTCCAAGCCGCGTAACTGCCCCACGTACGATAGAATCTCTAGAGGGGTGAGCTGCGGATAAAGCTGGGGCGTCTCAACAACAGCTCCAACGCTTGCAAGCGCTTCTTTAGGGTTGCGTACGACGTCGATTCCGTTGAGGAACGCGTTGCCACCAGTCGGTCGAAGAAGGCTAGTTAAAATCTTGATTGTGGTGGTCTTGCCGGCGCCGTTGGGGCCAAGGTATCCCACACAGACGCCTGGCTCTATTGTCAAGTTCAGGTCTTTCAGTGCCTCAAACTGGCCAAACTGTTTGCTTAGGTTCTCTGTTACGATGGCATCGGTCATACTGTCCTATCTGCCCTCTGAGCTGGTTTTAAAGAGCTTTTTGCTTGCTAATCGTGCCTGAACGAGCTGAAAAACTGGATTGGGCTCTTTTCCTCGGACCCTTTCGCAATATAACTGTCAAGAATTTGATAAGCTTTTCGGTAGCCCCGTAGGCTAGGAAAGAACATCAATGGGGTGCCGACCGACGCCGCCCACTTCAATAAGACAGAGCATTTTTCGTCGGTGCCAAACGGTTGGGTCCAACCACGGCTGTCCCATTCTTCCTTGTTTGCGCCAGCCAAGAGCTACAATAACTAAAAAGGAGCCTAAGGCGTAGTGGTCGCGCAAACCCACAATCGGTATTCAACCCCCTCCAATCGACGGCGAAAGCCCCTTGCTGTTTTGTTTGCGGTGATTGGACGCCGGCTTAGAAAGGCTTAAGTTTCTTCTCACCCATGCAACACATTTGATTGGTTCTTTTGAAAGCACCCGACGTTTAAGAAGGCGAAACGGATGACAAAAAAAGAGGCAGCGGTCATTGCGCTCCTTATCGTCGCATCCCTATCCATGGCCGGTTGCGTCAAGTCAACCACAACGCCAGTGACGCCGCCAGACCAGCAGCTTGCGCAATACATCGAGGCGTACAACGCTACGCTGAATGCCGAACATCCAAATAATTTGACTGCATGGCGCGTCACGTCGATAAACGCAACGTCTGCACAGATACAAGATGCGTGGACGTACCCGTCGTCTACCAACAGCGCGGTAAACCTCACCTATAGTGAAAACGTCACGCTGATCCGGTTCGGTTCTCCTGACGCGGCGACAACATACGTTAATAATAACAACGCTGGTTATCGGTTGGTAGCGACCTCGTATCCGAGTAAGCTTAGTCCAGAAGCGAATCAGCGGGCAAAAGGGAACGCAACGACTGTTTATGCCATTTATGATACAGGATCGTCGCTAGGAACTCCAGGTAATATGATTGTGCAGACTGATCAATACGTCTGGATCGGTGCGTATGAATACTTGCCAGCTCCCCCGTGACACTCTGACGACGGTTTGGCTACAGCAGATGTGCGCCGAATTCAGTAGCTCGTGAGGCAGCCTAGAACGCGAATATCCTTGTCTCCAAACGTGGCGTCTAAGGGCAATCCGAGAGCAAAGGAAAATGCTTAAGCGGCAGCACTTCTTTTCATGTCTCTGTCTTTGCTTTTTTGGAGCGCGAACGAGCTAAGAGGCCAACCGCATGATAAAAAAAATCGCGATAATGTGCATCGTGCTGGCGCTCGTGAGCGTCGTCAGCGTCGTGGCCGGCTGCACTTTCGCAAACCCTGCAAGCCCAACCCCGTCGACACAAACAGGAACAGCTACCGCCAGCGCCACGCCATCGCCCACTAACAGCCAACCGACAATAATTCCGATCACACCATCTCCGATTGTGACGCCCACACCCCCCTCTACCCCGACCGGGACTCGGGTCGCCACAACCCTCAGCGTTTGGGAGGGATATATGGGCCAGCCCGCGTTTTGGCTTGATTATCCGACGTATCACGTGACGCTCAAGCAGGGGGGCTCTGAGCAAGTCCGCTACGTGATCAACGGCGCGGATGGCAAACACCCGTGTGGCTTGGCGAACTACTACATCGATAACCAAGCGGCAGGCGGCACGTGGGATATCACAAAGCCACAACCCCTATATTGGCAAGGTTGTCCCGCTGGAATGCCTGGTGGGGCGGGAGGGCTCTACCTCTACCCCAACGACACGGCAAAGTTAGCGGTTGGATGGCACACACTGAAAATCGACTACCTAGGAGATAGCACCTACGCACCCTCACAGTTCGTGGCCCGTTTTTTGGTAGTGCCATAAGTCAGCAATTGAACGTATATTGGCAGAAACGCCCTAAAACAGCGTCGAAGCGCTGTGACTGCGTCGGCCCGCAAAATAGCTTAACCACAACTTGCTGAACCAGTTAATCAAAAAAAGTCGCAGCGAGCTTTGCAGCACGTTTTCGTCTAGCTATTTTGTGCGCTTGGCCGAAGCACGCTGTTCACGGCGTTAGCGAGGCGCTCTGCACACTTGTTGCAGTTCGGATCGTTGGTTGTGTTCTCGCAGCCGAAGCGAAGCCCGTACAGACAGGCGCCGTTTTTTATGCTTGTTATGTTCGTTGCCATAACGTTCATCTCCGATCCAAACTACACGGAGTGGTTTCATAAGGCCGCGTGAAGCAGTGATTGTGTGGGAAAGCGTGACAAAACGTTTGTGAGGGAACGGGTGACAGAACTTTTGCGTCACACAAGCGTGGGTAGGCCGGAAGTATGAGCGATGATCACAAGACCACTTCCGCGCCGCTCTCAGCCAATGGGTATCCGGGTTCACGTCCCTTTTCAAATGTGAACAACGAGCACGCGGAAGTCGACGAGCTCATACTCGAACTCGTAGACTACAAGAACGACTACGCCGATATGGCGGCTGAAAAACTGCTACGAAAGTGTTCGCAGTTGGAAAGCGTGTCAGTACCTACAGGACCGCGTACACGATGTGTGGCTTCCTGACAGCGCCGGCAGCAACTGCGACAGATCGTAAGGAAGATACGGGTGCGATCGCATCAGCAGCGCGAGTACGGAGAGGCGTACGAGCCATTCTAATGCATTAATGCTGTCTCGTCTCACACGGGATCATCACGAAGAAATGGCGGCTTGCAAAAACGGACTACGAAAACGAAATAAATGACTTAAAGGAACGCGTGAAGAAGTTAGAAAAGAGCTTAAACGAATCAACGGCCGAGCTCAAAAGTCTTCTCGACCAAATACGATTTGAAAAACGACCGAAGAGACCTTGAAAGCCCCAGCTTGCGCTGATCTGTCTTTTAGCCAAACTTGCGTATGCCCTAGCCACTATTTCAGTCCAGCAGGATCTCCTCTACAGTGCGCCGCTTTCGTGGAGCAGGGGCCTCATCAGGGTAGCCGAGTGGCAGCAGTGCAACGACGTGCATTGCGTTACTCCAGCCAAAAATGTCCTTGATCTTTTGTTCGTCGATCATTCTCACCCAGCAACTCCCCAAGCCAAAATCCAAGGCCCGCAACACAATATGTTCAATCGCGATGGCAACGCTGAACGCGATACCAGGAGCCAGATCTTGGAAGTTCATCGTTTTCAGTTGTTCGGCCCTCTCACGAAGAACGCGCACCATGCTCTCCTCAAGGGCGCCTTCCTTTCCAAAATCCTGACTTCTCGCGGCGATGCCTTCGAAGTAGCCGTGGAGGTCGGCGCAGCATACCAGCACCACCGGAGCCTGCCCCACAAATGACTGGTGATACGCTGCTTCTACCAGTTTGACCTTGGTCTCGTCGTCGGAAACAATCTTGAACCGCCACGGTTGCGCATTGGAGGCTGAGGGCGCCAATCTAGCAGCGCCTATAAGCGCCAAAATATCCTCTTCGGGGATACGGTCGTTTTTAAATTTCCGAATGCTGTGCCTTTGCTCGATCGCGTCTTTGGTGGTAAGTTCTTGAGTTGTCATATCGCTCTCCGTTCGATCTCTGGTTTCGCTTCCACCTGTGCTCACCTAAAATGAGATCCGTTCAATTGCAGACTCGCGCCCGCTGTCGGAAAAGGTCCAGAACCACGCATCGCCTTTCTCAACGCGGAATATGGCGATGTTCTCAACAGTGGGACGCAAGAACGGCCGCTCCTCAAGAAGACGCTCTTTGAGCTTCGGGTCATCAAGGAACGCGACCACGCCTGACGCCCGCATCACTTTCCCTATGTCCATTGTTCCTCCCTCGCGGGGCGGGCGTCCCGGTGGAGCGTAGAAACACAGCTCAACCTTGTGGTTTGCCGTCAGCTGCCGACACATCGCTTTCACCTTGGCGGTGGAGAAATAGAAGCCTTCGTTGGCCGCAAACCACATTCCCAACATGCGAACCCGCGGCTGGTCGTCGTCGACGGTCGCAACCGCACATATGGAGTGCTCCGTTGCAAACCGGATGCATTCGTCGAAGTCCATCGTAATATCACCGCTCGTTCGTGCGCATTCATTACTTAATTAGCTGGTGGGAAGCGTATGGACTCTCGCCGTCGTCATGCCGTCAGATACGACACACGTGAGCACGTCACTAAAACCGCCTAGCGAAAACCCGAGAGAGTCAGCGAACAAGTGACGCCCGATGTTGGATGTGGCTCGCCTTCGACTGGCATGCGCAACCGCTATTTCTCGGTCTCTCCCCACCATTAGGTCCCAGCCATTCTACGCACGAAGACTGTAGGCCAACCGCTATCGAGCAAACAACGCTTCCTTGCAGATCACTTGCGCACGCGCTCTGCCTGCGGGCGTCAATCGTGCATGGATTTCACCGGCCCGAACAGCATCCTTCACTTCGATCCACCCGTCGTCTACGAGGCGCTCAAGAAAGCCTTGCATTTCACGTTCATTGTAACCTGCTGACGTTGCCGTTGCTTCGAGAACGACCACCCAGCCGTCTTTGTCGCTTTCACCGGTGTCAAGATGACGACGTGCAAGCTGGCAGAAAAACTGATCTCGGCGCTCTTTTTGATTGTTCTCTGCGAGGTGCTCGCCCACGTCTATCCCCTCTTTGGCGGCGCCGGATGTCATCATCCGCTGCATTTGTGGCCCTAACTCCCATGAGACCCACCGTCTTCAGCGCCCGCGACGCACTCCAAAACACGGAGTATCGCTAACAACTCCACGACGCATCTCCTTTTCAGAATGGGTTTCCGCGGCATGAATAAGAACCTTCCACCAAGAAAGTTCGCTTTAGGTAGACCAAAACAAAAGAAAAAGGGGGCGTGGCAGCTTCAGCAGCTCCAGACACGTTAACTTCTGTACGACGAGTCGCGTTCGACTTTCAATTCCTCTTCGCTGGGTAAATTTACGGTAAACGTCGATCCTTTTCCTACTTGACTCTCAACAGTTATTTGCCCAACGTGCGCCTCGACGATCCGCTTCACCACTGCCAAACCAAGTCCCGTTCCCTTCGCCTTGCCGGTAAAGAGCGGTTTAAAGAGCTTTTCTTGAGCGTCGTTCGGAATGCCGATGCCGGTATCGTGCACGCTTATCGCCACCGAGCCATCGTTTGTAGATGCGCTAACGGTGACCGTTCCGCCGTCCGGCATCGCCTGCACGGCGTTGAGGATTAGGTTTGCTAACACGCGATGCATAAGGTGGGGGTCCGCCATCAATTGCAGGTCTGGAACCTCCGTCGCAATGCGCACACCATCCGTGTGCGGCAGCGATTGAACAACGTCTTCGATCAGCTTCTCGACAACGATCTCTTCGCGCTCAGGGACGATCGGACGGGCGTAGTCTTGGAGGTCACCCACAATCTTGTCCATGTAGAAAATCTGGTCGCTGATCTTAGCAAAGAGCGCTTGTTCTTTTTGCCACTCGTCGCGGCTGCGCTCGGCGGGAGACATGCGTTCGAAGCGGAGCCTCTGCAGATCGACAATGTACTGCAGACCTTGCAAGGGATTGCGGAGATCGTGACCGATCATAGCGGCAGTCTCTCCGATGCCGGCGAGGCGCTCGACGTCCCTGAGCTGCGCAGTGCGTTTCTCTACAAGCTCCTCAAGATGTGCGGAATATTGCGCGAGTTCCTCGGCGTAGTGGTGAGCGGCTGCCTGTGCCTCAAGCTTCGACAACGCCGTGCCGAATTCAGTTCCGATCGTGAGAAGGAGAATTCGCTCCTCTCGCGTAAACGAGTGAGGGCGCATCGCATATATCGTGAATTGTCCAATGAGGGCACCTTCGGTGAAGACAGGAACGGAGACGGCGGCTCCGTGCAATCCGTGGCTGGCAGCAAGCGTGTCAGCAGAGAGTTCCTCGACGATCACGGGTTCCCCTTTCCGAAACACGGCTCGCACGTAGGGGTTGGCGTCGATATCGATCTGATCGAAGGATTCAACGAAGGCTGAGGGTAAGTTATGTGCATAGCGCACTTGCATCTGCCCAGCTTCGTTTTCTGTGGCAATGAATCCTGCAGCAAACCCTAGCCGCTCAATCGTCGCAGCTAGGGCCTCTCCAAACAATGTAGGAAGGTCGCTAGCTTCGTTGATGACGTGGATAACCTCGTTGAGCACCGAAGTGCGCTGCGCGTGCTCTTGCAGCTGGCGCTGGGCCTGCTTCCGCTCGGTGATGTCCCGCGCAGCTGCAAAAACTCCTTGAATCTCGTTCCGTTCATTCTTGAACAGTGTCGCGTTGTACAACACATCCGTGATTCTGCCCGATTTGTGTCGAATGGCGA
>Ga0255360_1000038_pt1 | contig 39357 bp, 36 predicted proteins | sample GFST50metaG_FD_186004 | JGI IMG/M metagenome (GOLD analysis project Ga0255360, IMG submission 186004) | Peat soil microbial communities from Stordalen Mire, Sweden - G.F.S.T50 | ecosystem: Environmental > Terrestrial > Soil > Wetlands > Peat | place: Sweden: Norrbotten County, Stordalen Mire... | reverse complement strand
TGGATTGCCTCAACTATGTAAGAATGCTTAAGGAAATAGGCATTGGGGTTATATTCGAAAAGGAGAATATCAATAGTTTGGATTCAAAAGGAGAAGTTTTGCTTACCATCTTAAGTTCCTTGGCACAAGATGAGAGTCGTTCAATAAGTGAAAATTCCACCTGGGGAATTAGAAGAAAATTTGAACAAGGAAAGGTAGTGGTAAACCATAAAAAGTTTTTAGGTTATGATAAAGATGAAGAAGGAAACTTAATAATAGATGAAAAACAAGCAAAAATAGTAAGAAGAATTTATAGAGACTATCTTGATGGAAAAGGTCCAAATAGAATAGCAAGAGAACTTGAAAATGGAGGAGTTCTTAATTGGAATGGTAAATCTAAATGGTATGAAAGCAGTATAAGGACAATGCTAAGTAACGAAAAGTACAAAGGTGAGGCTTTACTTCAAAAAACTTATACAGTAGATTTTCTTTCAAAAAAGAGAGTGAAAAACAAAGGTGAGGTTCCACAGTATTATGTTGAGGAATCTCACCCTGCAATAATAGATAAAGAAATATGGAGGGCAGTACAACTTGAAATGGATAGAAGGAAAGCCTTTGCTGAAAAATATAACATTAGTAAAGTAGATTATGCCACAGTTGATAATCCCTTTGCAGGAAGAGTTATTTGTGGACACTGTGGCAGTACTTTTGGGAGAAAAGTTTGGAATTCCAACAATGAAAGACTTAGAAGAATTATTTGGAGATGTAATAAGAAGTATGTAGTTAAAGGTGAGAAGAACTGTGAGAATAAGCATATAGATAATCAAGTTTTATATCAAGCTTTTATAAATACCTTCAATGCAATGGTTGAAAATAAAGATTACTTCATAGAGAAATGGAAGGAAGGGGTGAAGAGCGAAGATGCTTTAGTAAGGTATAAAGCGAATCAGTTTATAAAAATTATTGAGAATACAGAGTTTTTAGAAGGATTTGATATTGATTTATATTTTAAAGTAGTTGAGAAGATGATTGTAATTGAAAGTAACATGATTATTATAACTTTGCTTGATGGTACGGAGATTGAATGTGAGATTGAATAAAGATAAAAAGGTCGGTTAGGGTGAATTAAAAGGCACCTTAACCGACCTTTTTATTGCATAATTACATATTTCTTATTCAGTATAAGGTTAAATAAGAAAATACAATTAAAAATTATGCCAGATTTCACACAAGATAAAATATCTTGTGTATCAGTAGTTTTTGCGAAAAAATAAATAGCCTTAAAATTTTATAAAGAAAAAGTGCAGTGTTATGCGTCAAAGATGCAAAATATGAAATATTTTGGAAGAAATTGCGATGAAAATGTATAGATAAATTAAAAAAATGCATGATATAATAGTAAATGTATATAAAATATATATAACATTATCAAAATATATATAACATTATCAAAATATATATAACATTATCAAATTATATAGTAATTGATAGTATTATAAAATATACAGTGAAGGAGTAAGGCTTGGGATATAAAAAGTATTTAGTTAAAAAACATGATGCAACAGATTGTGGAACAGCATGTCTTGCTACTCTTTGCATGTATTTAAAAAAAGAAATTACTATAACAAGATTAAGAGATATTCTTGGTACGGACATTAAAGGAACTACCTTAAAAGGGTTGGAAGATGGTGCTATTAAACTAGGTTTTGATACTAGAGCAATTCGAGTAGATATTGATGGCTTTAAAAGTAAATATACTTTACCTGCAATAGCATATGTTATTACAAAGAAGGTTTAAGTCGCTTTGTAGTTATAAATAAGGTGAAAAGGAGATAGTGAAATGGAAAATTACGATTGGCTTATGAATAATCTTTATTCAAAATTTCTTAAATCAAAATTTTATAGAAATAAATTAAAAGACATCAATAATAAAAATTATTCGTTTAATGATATACCAATAACAAGAAAATTGGAGCTTTCAAATGTGACTGTACAAGATTTATTGGCAGTTTCAAAATCAGAAATATCTCATTATCATGAATCGTCTGGTACAACTGGTAAAATATCAAAAAACTGGTTTACAAGAAGAGATATAGTTAGTGGTGGGGAACAAATTAAAAATAGTGGAGTAAAACTTAATTGTGAAGATTTAGTACTAATTAGATTTCCATTTGCACTATTTTTACCAGCGTATCTAATTCAGGAAGCATCGTATCAAGCAGGTGCAGGAATTGTTCCTGTAAGTAGTAGAAATACAGTAACACCATACCGTAAAGTGCTTGAAATTATGGAAGAGCTAGAAGTAACAATTATAGCTGGTATTCCAAGAGAAATAGAATTATTAGCTCATTGTGCTAAATTACTTGGAAATGAAGTATCAGAAATGTACCCAAAGTTAAGAGCTATTATTGTTGCAGGAGAATTATTATCTAAAAGTAGAAAAAATTATCTTGAGAAGATTTGGGGTGTAGAAATATTTAACTTGTATGGGTCTACAGAAACGGGCAATATAGCAACTACTTGTGAACATGGAACACTACATCTTGATGTTGAGAACTATTTAGTTGAGGTTTTTGATGAAAACTTGATGTGTAAAGTTGAAACAGGGCAAAAAGGACAGGCTGTAATTACTACACTAAGAAATGAAGCAGCACCATTATTGAGATATGCCAATGAGGATATTATTTCCATTAAACCGAGTGGATGTAAGTGTGGGACTATGAATCCAGAATTAATTCATTATGGAAGATTAAGTGAAGAACTAATGGTAAATGGCATAAAATTGACTAGTTATGATATTCAAGAAAGTATATATTCGTTAGAATTAGTACCAGTTGCATGGTTTGTAGAAGTTTATAGTAATAAGGTTGAAATTAAATTAGAATTTTATTCTAATGAACAAATAGATAGAGATATTATTAAAAATCATTTTTCTGACAAACTGGGAATTAATGTATGTATAACGATATTAAAAAAAAATGATTTATTGAATCGTGAAACTTTAATAGAACAAAATGTAAGTAAAAAACCAAGATATATAAAGAAGTATGAATAAGGAAAATTTATATAAGGGGTGAATATTGTTGGAAAATAAGGCTATAAGTCATAAATCAGCTATGGATAATTTATTCGGATGGAATAAAACACATATTTCAAAATTGTGTGATTTTTTTGAGTGTTACAATAATAAAGAAGGAATTGAAACAATGGGGTTGGATAAAATTAAAGAATATCAAATTTGTGCTATTAATTCAACCTTAAGGCATGTATGGGATAATAACAGTTATTACAGAAAGAGTTTTGAAGAAAATAAAATAATAAAACCAGAAATTTCAGATTTAACACAATTTAGTTCATTTCCTCTTCTTAAAAAGGATACTATAAGAGGAGATAAAAGATTATTGTTATGCGTCAAACCATCAGAAATATCGCAATATCATCTTACATCGGGAACGAATGGTAAACCTATTTATACTTGTCATACACTTGCAGATCAGTATATTTATGAATTTCTACCTAAATATGACAAGTTGTTTCCGGAGAATGATACGGATGTTATTGCAATTGCATTACCATATGAATGTGCATTTCCGGGGTTAGGTTTTCAAAGATTATTTCAAATTGCTTTTGGATCAACTATCATTTCGTTGGGTAAGGGTGGATATATGGCGTCTATAGAAAAATCTTTAAAATTAATGAGTGAATTTAAATGTACAATTCTAACGACAACTCCGTCATACGCAGCGTTACTCTATGAAGAAGCAGTTAAGTTTGGAATAGATGTGAAAGAAAATATACATTTAAAAAGAATAATTCTTACAGGAGAGGGATGCTCATATGTTTTCCGAGATAGATTGGAACAATTATGGAATTGTGAAGTTTCATTTTTCTATGGATCTACTGAATGTGGAGCTATTGGGATTGAATGTAAAGAACATAATGGATACCATGTGCCCCAAGGACATGTATATGTTGAAATCATTGATACCAATACTAAACAAATATTGCCTTATAATCAGGTAGGTGAAATTGTTGTAACCACCTTAGTTCGTGAAGGAATGCCGATGATTCGATATAGGACTGGTGATATTGGATATCTTGAAAAATCAAATTGCAAGTGTGGAAATAATATGGATATTCTTCATTTAAGAGGAAGAATGGAAAATCAAATAAGAATTAACGGTAGTGAACTATCGCCATTTTATTTAGAAAACGTTCTTGTATCAGTAAGAGAAGTGGGGTTGTGGTATCAAATTATTATTGAGAATAATAGTCTTATCATAGTAATTGAACTTGAAGATCGTAAGTATTCTAAAGAAAAAGTAATATCTAAGGTAAAAAATAAATTAAAAGAACATTTAAAATTTGAGTTTGAGGTGAAAGTTGTTGATAGAATTCCAAGAACATACGATAAGGCGCAAAGAATATTATATAAGTAAGAATTATAAAAATTATAGGATTGGGAGATAGATTATGGAAAATAGTTCATTAATTTATAAGTTGATATGGAATTTAAATAATAATAATTTACAAGTAGCTAAAGAGTGTGCAGAAATAATTATAAAAAATAATCCAAATGATTCGGAAGGGCATGCATGGCTTGCTGCAATATATGGAAAAATTATGGAAAACGGAGCTATGATGGATAAAATTACATATTTACCATTGCTCCAAACAGAGCTTGAGATAGCATTAAAGCTTGATCCAAAATCAATATTGGCAAAAAGAGTAAATGGTATTAGATTAGTTTATACACCTGAAGGATTTGGAAATGACCCTCAAATTGCGATTGAAGAACTTAATTATGTGATAGATGAAGGTATTCAAGAGGCTGAGATATATTATGCACTTGGATTAGCATATGTACAGTTAGATGATGAAAAAAATGCACAATGTAATTTTAAAAAAGCGTTAGAATATGATAAAAATTATACACCAGCAATTCAACAGCTAGAACTACTAAATTTGTAAGGAGAATAATATGGAGATTGTTAAAGTTAATAACCTAAAGAAGAAATATGACGATGAATTAGTAGTCAAAGGTATTGATGTTATATTAAATACTGGAGAGGTATTTGGTATATTAGGACCAAATGGTGCAGGTAAAACAACTACCATTTCAATGATGAGCGCTCAATTAGAGCCTTCAGAAGGATACGTTAAAATTAATAATTTAGATACAAAAGACAATACTATAGATGTTAAAGCGATAGTAGGAATTGTTCCACAAGAAATAGCATTATATGATGTGTTAAATGCATATGAGAATTTAGAGTTCTTTGGTTCGCTATATGGCTTGAAAGGCAAAGAATTAAAAAGTAGGATAAATTGGATTTTAGAATTAGTTGGATTGAAGGAACGTGCTAGGACTGAAGTTGGAAAGTATTCTGGTGGGATGAAAAGAAGAATTAATATTGCAGCAGCTATACTACATAACCCAAAAGTATTATTTATGGATGAACCTACTGTAGGTATTGATCCACAGTCAAGAAATCATATTCTTGATTTAGTAAAATTGCTAAAAGAACAAGGAATGACAATTATATATACAACACATTATATGGAAGAAGCAACAGCAATTTGTGATAGAATAGCAATTATGGACAAAGGTACAATTATTAAGGTAGGCACAACTCAGGATTTAATTGGTCTAGTATGTGATGGTATTATTGAACTAGTAATAAGTGATGAAGTTAAGTCCGAGCTTATCTATAATAAAATAAATAATTTGGAAAACACTATAGAAATTCAAAAAAATAGTAATAAGGTTTCCGTAATTGTTAAGGATATACAGTCTTCAATGTCAGCAATTATGAAAACTTTAGCTGATAATGGAATAGAAGTTGATGGTATCAATGTTATGCCACCAACATTAGAAACACTATTCTTATATTTAACAGGTAAAACTTTGAGAGACTAATTATTTAAAAGTTTAAGTGGGAAAATTATTTTAATAGCTAAAGGAGTAGTGTTATATGAAATTTTTACCTATAGTAAAAAAGGATTTAAAGGTCCTTATTAAAGATAAGGGTGCTTTGATTGTTTTGTTTATACTTCCAATTATGTTTATTAGTATAATGAGCTTTGCATTAAAACCCGTTTTTAATAGTAATGGCGACAATGTGATTGATATAATAGTTATTAATTTAGATTCAAGTAAAGAGTCAAAGGATTTTATAAGAAAATTAAGTGAAGTAGAAGGACTAAAAGTAATTTCTAAAATAGATGGAAAAACTGTATCAGAACAAGATGCAAAATCAAAAATAATAGATGGAAAATATCCAATGGATATTATTATTCCTAAAGGATTTGGTGACAAAGTTGTGAAAGGTCAAAAAGTAAGCATAAATAGCTTTCAAGATCCAGAGCAAAGCAATACAAATTCAGTAATAATTAAGGCTATAGAAGGGGAAGTTAGAACTTTTTCTGTAAATTTTACAATCTCAAATCTAGTAGATGATCAAATAAAAGGAATACAAGATACAGTAAATTCAAAAATAAATGATATGCAGAATAGTTATCAACAAAGTTTTGATGATGAAATTAATAACATATCTAAGCAAACAGGAATTAGCATACCAAAACAAAATATAGAGCCAAAACAAAAAAATGATATAAATTATGATTCAATAAAGAAAGGATTACAAGATAAAGCAGGTGTAGCACTTGTAAAATCAAATGTTTCAATTCAATCTCAACTAGATAATTCTAAAAAAGCATCAAGACCAGATTCCTTTCAGCAAAATGTTCCTGGATATACAGTTATGTTTGCGTTTTTTATTGTTATGTTTGCAGGCAGATCTTTTATTATTGAGAGAAATCAAGGTACTTTTAAAAGAATTTTAGGAGCGCCAGTAGGAAGATGGAGCTTATTTCTAGGGAAATTTATTCCAAATTATATTATAGGAATAGCACAAACTATTGTCATGTTTTCAGTTGGACATTTTATTTTTGGTATGTCTTTAGGTAATTCTATTATAGGTTTATGTTTAGTATCAATTGTTATGATTTGGGCCTCAACGAGTTTAGGAATGTTAATCGCTTCTTTAGTCAGAACAGAATCACAAGTAGTGGGTGTTTCAATGTTAATTGTGTTAACATTGGCTGCACTTGGAGGAACAATGGTACCATTATTTATAATGCCGGATATTATGCAGAAAATAGCATATATAACACCACACGCATGGGCGTTGACAGCATATCAAAATTTACTAGTTAGAGGTATGGATATCTCAGGTGTTTTGCCTAATATACTAGCATTGTTTTCTTTTGGTTTGTTATTTATTATAATTTCAATCTGGCGTCTGAGATTTAATGATTAGAATATAAATATACGAGAGGTGAAGTATAAATGCAAAATGTGAATAGAGCAATTAGTTGGTATTCAAAAAATTATCCTGACAGATTAGCTATTGCTGACGATGTTACAGCGGTTAGTTATAGTGAATTGAGTAAGTCAATTAGTTATTATGAAGAAGTGCTATCCAATGAAGGAATTAGTTCAAAATCAAAAGTAATAGTTATAATGAATAATTGTATTCAATTTATTCAAGTAACTTTGGCAATATGCAACATTGGGGCAACACCCATATACATAAATACCCAATTGTCGAATTTAGATATTCAGGATATTTGCACGGAATCAAATCCTAGAGCTATTATTTGTGAGAGTAATATTAAAAACTATAAATTTATTAATGAGAATATAGGATCGCTATTTAAAATAATAACAATTGATAAAAATATAAATCATAATGAAAAAAATATAAAGATAAATGCATCAACCGATTTTAGTTCCAATATAGTATTTTATACTTCAGGAAGTACTGGAAGACCTAAAGGGATAGTAATTGATAAATGCACATTTGACTTAAATGAGAGAAATAAAAAAATAGCAGATTCAAGTACTTATCTTATAACACGACCAGTATATTTTAGAGCTCACTTTAGTTCGATGTGTTATTTGTTGCAACAAGGAGATTTTTTAATAATTAGCAAAGATACTAGTCCACTTAACATTATTAAGCTTATTAATAAATACAATGTCACGAATATAATTTCAGCACCAGTTGATTTATATTCAATTATTGAAGAGATAGAAGAAAATAATTTGATTATTTTTGAAAAAATTCATGAAATTGTTTCTACAGGTGCAATATTAACTGAAACACTTAAGGAAAAATTAAAACGGAATTTTAGCAATTCAAATCTTGTTAATTTATATGGATTAAGTGAAGTAGGCGTAATTTCACTTTCTAATGTAAATGAGTGGTCAATAAAACCTAAGTCAATAGGGAAACCTGCTTTTTTTAATAAGATTCAAATTATATCAGATAAAAATGAAGTTTTAGATTGTTACAAAATGGGAGAAATAGCGGTAAAGTCAAAATTTTTAATGAAAGAGTATTATAATAATGAAAAATTGAATAGAGACTCCTTCGTTGATGGATATTTAAAAACAGGGGATATTGGTTATCTTGATGAAGATGGATTTTTGTATTTAGTTGGACGTAAAGATGGAAATATAAATGTAAATGGCAATCATTTTCAATTATCAGAAATTGAAGAATTAATTAGGAAGCACAATAAAGTTAAAAATATTGTTGGAGTTAGCATAAGAAATGAACAAGCTATAGATAAGCCAGTGATATTTATTGAAATAGGATATGAAGATAATATTGATAAAATTGAGCTAAGTAAAGAAATTTGGGAAATATGCCATGAAAATTTAGCCACTTATAAAATTCCAGATAAAATTATTGTTTTAGAGAAGTTTCCTATAAATAGTGCAGGAAAGATTGACACAGTGACATTAAAAAAACAGATTATAATGTAATACATAAATTAATTTCACTATATTGAAATATATGAAAGGATGATTAGGGTATGTATAAGGAAAATAATTTAGAAAAATTACTATATGAAGTACTGATGGTTACTGATGGAAGGACAACTGATATCTTAGAAGTAATTGTAGGGGAAAAAGTTTCCCTTAAAGTATTTAAACAAAAAAATATTAGATCTGTTAATGGATATGATGAAAATATTTTAAGAGAGTCATTATTAATTAGCGAAAATAGTAATAGAGTTATTTCACAAAATATCTCGATTATTAATCCATCTGCAATACCTATAGAATTATATAATGATATATGTAGAAAAGATACGGGTATTGGTAGTACTATTAAAGAAAAAAATATTTTAAGTAAAAGAAAAATTTTGAATTTCGGGTGGCGTAAGGCTGATGAAATTAGTGATATTTTTAATAATCCATATTTTTTAAAGTTTGAAATTAATGCTATTTTACCATTTAAAGAGTATAAAATATATTTTGACTCATCGAATAACTGTGGTATACATATTCTTGAATATTTTAATGTTAGGCAAATAAACTTAAATTACCAGAATGACATGATAGGAGAAACATATGCGTAATTTAAAAAAAGATATCTTATTATTAGTTGGGTCAATAATTGTAATACCTGCAATTCTGATATTAGTTTTGATATATAACAACAGAGATCTCAGCATACAAAGTAAAAATGAAAACATAAAGAGTAATAATAGCATAACTAGCAATAAAAAAAAGGATAATAGTAAGAATGTCACTACAATTGATAATACAGAAACTAATACTACAACTACAATTAGTAACTCAAGTGAAGGTAATTCTAATAGTAATAATGAAAATAAAAATGAGGAGAATAAATCAATGTTTAATATTAAACCTGCGGATGAAAATGCACAGGATGCATTAAATTTGATGAATACTGGTAATTACACAGATGCAGTTGATCAATGGAAGATTTCTATCAAGCAAAATCCTAATGATGCGGATTCGCATGCAATGTTAGCTGCATGTTATGGAAGTATAATAGATAAAATTAGCAATTTTATTGATAAAGGGAATTATAGTGGGATGATGGATAATGAAATTAATAATGCATTAGCAATAGATAGCAATAATGTAATTGCACACATGATAAGAGGAAGAAAATATCTAAGTTCACCTAAGTTTTTTGGACAAGACATACCTAAAGCAATTGATGACTTTAAGTTTTGTATTAATAATGGTATGAGTAATGCTGAAATATATTACTATTTAGGAAGTGCTTACTTAAATAACAACGATAATGAAGATGCTAAAGTAAATTTTAAGAAAGCATTAGAAATAGATCCTGGATATTCAGATGCAAGTGAGCAGTTGAAAAAAATGAACTAAAACAATATGCGTTTATTTTTATTATTTACATTTCAAAAAAACTATTACTAGAAAATTCTCTTTTTATATGTATCTTTGATTTTAAGTAACTTCGAAGGAGTAGTATAAAAGCTTAAATTTGAATAGCCTAGCATAGGCGTAATCTAACGGGTGAAAGTCTCGAGCTGCAGTGGAAATAACAGCTGTGGTTGTTGAGAGATAGGAGATGAATTATGTTTATTCAATCTAATACCAAAACTTCAATGGATGCTAAAATAGTGACTGTTGAATTTTTTCTTTTCAAGGTCGAACTTGGATGCAATAGGATGTACCTTGGATAGTCTGGGGGCTTAAAGAATTCTGAGCAATCGAATAAGTATTATGTTTTTTCTCCAGGGGGTCAAAGGGGGCATTTTTTTCTTATAATCAATATTAACGCGTAATACTATCATCTTACTGCCACACCGCATGTGGAGACCGTTGTGTTGATACACAAGAAATAGCCTGGTATCAAAGGGTTTACAGGTTTTTAATAAAATTTAATAGTGTGTTTTATGTTCCCTCATACTACGGTGTGAGGGAATTTTTTAATTCAGAGGGTCACCCTCGGAATTAAAATTGATGGTATTTTGCGTAAAGGTATAAAAATTATAAGATAAAGGTGAGATATTACAAAAATGCGCACTCTGAGTGCAAAATTTAGAAATAAGCATGCATTTTGTTATTTGGATGTGCACTTTTTAGAGGAATTAATTAAAGAGAAGGTGATTAATATAAATTGCTAATATTTGCACTCTTAGGGTGTATCATGGTTTTTTTCAACATCTTCTCCATTTTAGCATCGTGTTGTAGGTTAAGAAAATAGGATGGACTATATTTGTTGATTTTTAAAAATGTAATTTTTAAAAATTACATTTTAACTGTTGCGATAAAATTTTTTTTATGATATGATCACATCATGGGAAATAAAGTTAATTTTAGAAAGGCGCAATATTTTATGAAAAAGTTAAGTGAATTGGTTGAGTTAGTAAGTGGAACACCCCAGTTTAGAATTTCTGAAGTGTTTGATGAGAAAACACCGCTTTTTACTTATTATAGCCAAACAGATTTAACAGATGATTTAGTAGGTATTATTTCAAAGGATATAGAGAATAAACAAGTCAGAACCAAGGATAAGGTGAATACTTTATACGATGGTGATGTGGTGTTTAGTTTAATCACAGGAATTGCAACAATAGTAAGAAAAAAGCATGAGGGATATCTTTATACGCAAAATTACATTAAGTTAGTACCTAGTCATAAAATTGATTCGAAATTTTTGGTTTATCTCATTAATGAAAACAAAAAAATTAAAAAACAGCTTATGGTAGGACTGCAAGGTTCGCAAGTTTTAAAACACTCTCTAAAGCAACTTAAAGAAATTGAAATTAATAAATTACCTTCCATAGATAAGCAAAAAATTATAGGACAAGTCTATTTTAATCAGCTAAGGCTAGAAGCCCTTAGAAATAGGGTGGCTAAACTTGAAACAAAAATTATATTGGATAGGTTAGAGGAGGAAAGCGAGAGATGAAAGAAGATCAATTTGAAACTGAATTAATACAATATATTACTAGTGGAACAATAACTAAACCAGAACACATAGAAGGAATTAGCAACTTTATGGTTAATGAAAAACCTTCCGATTATGTTGTCAAAACAAAGATTTGGAAGTATGAACCTCAAATTAAAACCACAGATGATCTTTGGAATAACTTTAAAGAGATTCTTGAGAGGCACAATCAAAATACCCTTGACTTTCCACTAAGCATTGTTGAATTTAATCAAGTTAAAAAGATTATCTCTGATATTCAAACACCCTATGAAGCTGGACAATTTTTATATGGACTTAATGGTGTGTCTCAAATTGAGATTGATTTAGATGACGGCCGCCATGTGTTTTTGACAGTTTTCGATCAAAAACAAATTGGTGCTGGAGATACAGTATATCAGGTAGTTAATCAAATTGAACGCCCTGCAATTATAACTGGCAAACAAAATAGACGTTTTGATACAACACTTCTTATTAATGGTTTACCCATAGTTCAAATAGAAGAAAAACGTGATACACATGATGTTAATGAAGCACTAAATCAAATGCATCAATATTCCAACGAAAACCAGTATCGAGATATCTTTTCTACACTACAAATATTGGTAGCTATCACACCAAATAACGTAAAGTATATGGCAAATACAACTCCTGAAAAGTTCAATAAGGATTTTGCTTTTAACTGGCAACGTAAAAGTGATAATACGATTGTTCGTAATTGGAAAGAGTTTGCTGATTCAATGTTAAGTATTCCAATGGCACATCAGATGGCTACTAATTATATGATTTTGGATGGAACAAAAAACAAACAAATGTTAAAGGTAATGCGTCCATATCAAGTATATGCTACCCAGAATGTAATTGAAAATTTAAAACAAGTTGATTTTGAGCTTGGCTCAAATAAAGTAGGGTATATCTGGCATACCACTGGTTCTGGTAAAACTATTACTAGTTTTAAAACAGCCTGGCTTGCAAGTCGTATGCCAAAAGTTGATAAAGTAGTGTTCGTAGTAGATAGAATTGCACTAACAAAACAGACAAATGAAAACTATAGAGCTTATGATCCAGATGCTAGTGAAGATGTGATTGGTAGTGTTCAAAATACTCAAAATACTAGTGATTTAAGTCGTAAGCTAAAGAGTAAAGATAATAGTATTATTGTTACCTCTGTTCAAAAACTTGATACTTTAGTAAAACGTAAATCTTTTAAAGAGCCTGATAAAAATATTGTATTTATAGTGGATGAGGCACACCGCTCCACAGGTGGGGAAAGTTTTGAAAAAATTCAAAAAGCTTTTAAAAAATCTGCTTGGGTTGGTTATACAGGAACGCCGATGTTTGATGAAACAACTAGTGGTGTGCGTACCGAAGATATTTTTGGGCCCTTGTTACATGCCTATACCATTCGTGAAGCAATTGCAGATAGAAATGTTTTAGGCTTTAAAGTTGATTTTGAAACAACTATTAATGAAGAACAAATGAAATTGGAATATTTACCAAATTTTTATAGAGAACGTTACCCTAAGTGGACTGAAGAAAAAATTATGGAAAAGATTAATAATCTAAGTCAAGAAGATATGGACGATGCGGTTGAACCAAGTTTTTATGATGAAAACCCAGACCACATAAAGTTAGTAGTTGAAGATATTTTTAAGAACTGGAGAAATCGTTCAAATGAAGGTAAATATAATGCACTTTTTACCACTCATGTTGGTGGTGGGAAAGCCAGCACTCCAATGGCAATGATGTATTTCAATGAATTTGGAAGGGTAAATGATGAGAATAAGAAGAATGGTGGGCAAACATTAAAAGTAGCAGTTACATTTAGCCAAAATTCATCAAATAGTGATAGTATGCTTGCCACCAATCAAGGTTTACATGATGCTATTAAAGCCTATAACAAAGAATTTGGGACAAGCTTTGGTATGGATGATGTAGCAGGATATACACAAGATGTTACTAGTCGCTTAAATAAAACAGCTACAGATAAGAATTTCTTAGATCTTGTCATTGTAGTAGATCAACTTTTGACTGGATTTGATGCACCAGAACTAAATACCCTTTATGTAGACAGAACACTTAAAGGAGCTGGACTTATTCAAGCCTATTCAAGAACAAATCGTATTGCAGATATGCAAGAAAAGCCTTGGGGGCGTATTGTAAATTATCGTTGGCCAGCTCAAAATGAAAAGTTAATGAATAATGCACTAGCTATTTATGCTAATAAGGATTCTGCAATTTTAAAAGAGGATGAACAACGTGAAGCTAACCAAAAGGATGGTATTATAGCTAAACCTTTTGAAGATGTATTTAATGAAGTAAAAAAGGTTGTTGAAAAACTTGATAGTTTAACTAATGAATTTCAACAATTACCACCTTCTGAGAAGCAAAAAGAATATATGCTTGATTTGCTTAGAGACTATAATATGGGGATGGCTAAATTAAAACAATATGATCCTGAAGAAGTTGATGGAAATGCAGTAGGTTTCAATTATGACAATCCAGATGAGTTAGTTCAAAAATTAGGTATGACTATTGAACAGGAGGTAATGCTTACTACAGTTTTAACAAATGAACTTAAACAACATATATCAAAAGAGAAGAAAATTCCATTTCATCAAATTGAGTTAAAAATGACCCATGTGAAGGATGTAAAAATAGACTACGATTATTTAACAGAACTAGTGGAACAATTATTGAACCAAGTGCATGAGGGCAAGATTAAGGAAGCAGAAGCCACTAAAGAGAAGATTGATCAATTTGCTAATGGTTTAGAAGATAGGAATTATGCTACAAAAATTATGAACGCTGCTAGGGCTATTATCAAAGGACATTTCCCACCAGAAGACTTTACTATGAAATATCCATTTAAATTAGAAGATAGTCAGAAAATTATTCAAGCAGCTAATAATGTAAGCCTTGATAGATTGTTTTTAGACTTTAGAGTTAAGTGGGGAATTGCAGATATCATAACAAGTGCTAAGATGCGAGAATTATTTAGTCGCCATCGTTATGGCCTTCAAGATTTAGATGATACTGGTCAAATTCGAGATATAATTGCTAAAGCCAGTGCAGATTATAAAACATTAGCTCATAACGAAGAGGTACAAGCTTTATCTAAAATTAAGTACCGTAATAGTTTACGTGAAGCTATTTATGAATTAGCTGACGAATTAGTGGAAAACTAAGAGGGTGATTAAATGAAGAGGAAGTGGTTGTTTCATTCTTTAAAAATACCACTGGATGAAAGATTTCTTGAAGATAAAATATTAAAAGGTCATTAATGTATTTCTAATAACACTGTAAGCAAAAAGCAATAAGAGAATATTAAGAATTTAATAAGTATGGAAAAAATATTTTCTGATTTTGATAAAGAAACCAGAAAGATTAAAGGAGATAATAATGGAAAATAATAATAATAAACCAAAGTTAAGATTTCCTGGATTTACTGAACCTTGGGAACAGCGTAAGTTGAAAGATATTGCGTCTAGTACTCATGGTGGAGGTACACCACCAACATCTGTTGAAGAATATTGGAATGGCAATATACCATGGATACAATCATCTGATTTGACTGAAAATCAAGTGTCCGGAGTTTCACCAAGAAAGTATATTTCTGAGGCTGGATTAAGAAATTCCGCAACAAAATTAGTACCTGAAAATTCCATTGCCATAATTACTCGTGTAGGAGTTGGAAAGCTTGCTTTTATGCCGTTTTCCTATACTACAAGCCAAGACTTTTTATCGTTAAGCTACCTTAATATTGACCCATGGTTTGGTGTGTATGCTTGCTATAAAAAACTGCAAGGTGAATTACATGCAGTTCAAGGAACATCTATAAAAGGAATTACAAAAGATGATCTCCTTGAAAAAAGTATTGTAGTGCCATGTATGAATGAGCAGAAACGAATTGGAACTTTTTTTAAGAGCCTCGACAACCTTATCACCCTTCATCAGCGTAAGTTAAATCATTTGCAAGATAAGAAGAAAAGCTTGTTACAAAAAATGTTTCCCCAAAATGGTGAAGATTTTCCAGAACTTCGTTTTCCAGGATTCACTGATGCTTGGGAACAGCGTAAGTTAAAACAACTTGCTCATTTTGCGAAGGGACAGGGTTACTCAAAAAATGATTTAACAGATGTAGGTACACCGATTATTTTATATGGCAGATTATATACAAAGTATCAATCTACCATTTCAGAAATAGATACTTTTGCGGTTCCGCAAAGTGGTTCGGTTTATAGCACCGGGGATGAAGTCATTGTTCCGGCTTCTGGTGAAACTGCGGAGGATATTGCTAGGGCGTCAGCTATTGTAAAATCAGGCTTTCTGTTAGGTGGTGACTTGAATATTATTTATCCTAATAAGGACATCAGCACAATATTTTTAGCATTGTCTATTTCAAACGGAAAGCAGCAAAAAGAACTATCAAAAAAGGCACAAGGAAAGTCAGTTGTTCATCTGCATAATTCAGATTTAGAGGAAGTTACAATTGCATTCCCTTGTAGAGAAGAACAAGAGAGGATTGGAAGTATATTTGCCCATATTGACAACCTTATCACCCTTCATCAGCGTAAGCTAGATCACTTAAAAGAGCAAAAAAAGGCATTACTTCAACAGATGTTTATTTAGAATAATTTAAAAAGAGAGAAGGAAAGAAAATTATGAGTAATAATATACAAACCATTACCAGTAAACTTTGGGCTATGGCAAATGAACTACGTGGCACTATGGATGCCTCAGAATACAAAAACTACATATTAGCATTTATGTTCTATCGTTATCTTTCAGAACATCAAGAGCAGTATTTAGTGAAGAATAATGTTATCGATGTTGCAGATGGAGATTCTATAAATGAAGCGTATTTTAAGGAAGCAGTAGGAACAGATTTAGATGACTATTTACAAGATATTTCATCAAGTTTAGGATATGCCATTGCACCAAGAGATACATGGGGGTCACTGATTAATAAAATTAATGACTCGCAAGTTATTCCTAGTGACTATCAAACTATTTTTGATAATTTTAACAAAAATGCAGAATTAAATAAAGAAGCGGTGAAAGATTTTCGTGGTGTATTCAATGATATAAACTTAGGAGATTCACGTCTTGGAAGTTCTACAAATGAAAGAGCAAAATCACTTAATAATATAGTTAAGTTAGTTGATGGAATTGACTACAAGGGAGATGATGGAAAAGATATACTAGGTGAAATCTATGAATACTTAATAGGTCAATTTGCAGCTAGTGCTGGTAAAAAGGGTGGGGAATTTTACACACCTCATCAAGTAAGTAAGATTTTGGCAAAAATAGTTGCTAATAGTGTAGAAAAATCAAATGAGATTTTTAACGTATATGACCCAACAATGGGCTCTGGCTCCTTATTACTTACAGTTGGGCAAGAATTGCCTAAGGGTACTTCTATGAAGTACTTTGGACAAGAACTTAATACAACAACTTATAATTTGGCTCGTATGAACTTGATGATGCATGATGTTTCTTATAACAATATGACACTAAACAACGCCGATACTTTGGAAAGCGATTGGCCAGATGGACCAGATGGAAAAGGTATTGACCATCCACGCAGTTTTGATGCAGTGGTTGCAAACCCACCATATTCTGCAAAATGGGATAATGATGAAACAAAATTAAAAGATCCACGCTTTAGCGATTATGGGAAATTAGCGCCAGCCTCAAAAGCGGATTATGCTTTTATCTTGCACAGTATATATCATTTAAACAACACTGGCACAATGGCTATTGTTTTGCCTCACGGCGTTCTATTTCGTGGTGCAGCAGAAGGTAAAATCCGCCAAACACTAATTGAAAAAAATTATCTTGACACGGTGATTGGTTTGCCAGCTAACTTATTCTATGGAACAAGTATCCCAACAACCATTTTAGTATTTAAAAAGAATCGTAAAACAAAAGACATATTATTTATTGATGCAAGTAATGATTTTGAAAAGGGTAAGAATCAAAATAACTTAAGTGATGAAAATATAGATAAAATCATTAATACCTTTAAAGAACGTAAACATGTGGATAAATATGCTCACGTGGCATCAATTGAGGAAATCAAGGAAAATGAGTTTAACTTGAACATTCCACGTTATGTTGACACTTTTGAAGAAGAAGTTCTAATTGATTTGGATGAAGTAAATAAGCAGTTAGAACAAGATAATAAGGAAATTGCGGAACTTGAAGCAGAGATTAATGAACAATTGAAGATTTTAGGTGTAAAATTTTAGAATTGTTGGTAGTGGGAAAGTGAGACTTTCTCTTATTTTAATCCAAATACATCTATAATTGGATTTCTTACATCAATTACCGTCCTTATCCTTACTTATACGTTGAAGGAATTTTTTGTAAAGTTCTGTAATTTCATGAAAATCAGCTATTGAACGAATCAACATATCTGCAGTTTTTTGCAGTTGACAATTGAATAATAATGTTATATATTTATAATATAAGTTATAAATATATAACATAAGTTATAAATACATAACGAGAGGGTGTTAATATGAAAGGTGAAATTAATTTGAGAGAAAAGTCCCTAATCAGTAAAGGTTTTTTTGGATTAACTTGGATTTGTATAGGGGTTATACGAATTTTCCAAAGTAATATAATTTTAGATTTAATATCAACTGTTATTATCATATTGGGTATAGTTGCACAGCTTAGTCCGTATTTTGTAAAAACCCAAAAAAAGGATGAAATGTCATATAGTAATGAATATAAATCAAAATCAACAATATATGAACTTTTAGTCATAATAATTGCACTTTGCTTATGTGTATCTACTGTTAAAGGGATATGGACGATTAATTTGGGAATAATAATACCAATTTTACTAGGTATGATAAATTTACTCGAATTTATTTTATTTAATTATTTTGAAAAGATTGGTGACTAGTAATGGCACGATTAAAAACTAAAATTCATGAGTTACGAAGAGAATTTAACATGAAACAAGAAGAATTAGCAAAACTGGTTGGTGTGAGAAGGGAAACAATAGGACATTTAGAGAATGAACGATATAATCCTTCTTTAAAACTAGGCATGGAGATTGCTAAAGTTTTTGGGAAGTCAGTAGAAGAAGTATTTGAACTTATTGAAGAAGACGAAGAAGATGAAGAAGACGAAGACGAAGAAGAAGATTAGATATAAAAATACAAATATTTTTTCAGCAAAGAGTGCATTTTATACCTACAAAATGGAATAAAATGCACTCTTTGTTTCTGGATTTCGTGCTAAATATTTTATAATTAGTATTATTGTAACTTTTATTAAATTATATTCAATTAAAAGATGGCTGCTATTCAAAATTAAAAAAGGAAGTTAACATACATAAAATGACAACATAATTCATGGAAACGGTATATAATAAATTTAACATAATATGAAAAATAATAAAATTATTAATAATAATTTAGTTTTGTAATTATAGGTAGAGGGGAGAGTAGTAATGAATGAAGTTTAGCTTTATAGTTCCATTTTATAACAGGGAGATGAAGGTATTAAGATGTTTGAAGTCACTTATGGAAATAAAGACAAATAACATAGAATTTATTGTAGTAGATGATGGCTCGATTAAAGAAACACATAATGCAATTAATAACTTAATTAATCAAGATTCCCGATTCTTATTGATTACCCAAGAACACAGCGGTGTTTCTAATGCAAGAAATGCTGGCATTGATAGGTCTATAGGTGAATATATTCTATTTGTCGATTCTGATGACTATGTAAATTCAGCAGAAGTAGAACTTTTATTGGGAAATATTAAGGATAATGATGAGGTTGTAATTTTCAATTTTACAAAACTAAAGGCTGATGGTCAAACTTTAGAAGAGGTTTCTTTTGCAGATAGAACAGTTGATACCAAGGAAATGTTGATTGAATTATCAAAAGATGGTTTTAATCGATATATATTAAATCTTGTTTGGAATAAAGTTTATAAAAAGAGTATCTTTGTTAGCGGTACTGTAAAATTTGATGAAAGATATTATTATGGGGAAGATCTGATATTTAACCTGTATGTTTTTAAAAAAGTTTCTCATGTAAGGTTCTTAAATATTAACAGTTATAATTATATTATCGATTTAAATTCCAGTATAAGCACCTCATATTGCGAAGACATTTCTGTAAACACAAGGGCAACGCTAGAGGCTATAACAAGCTTGTACCAAAAATATGGACTATGCGAAGAATGTTGGGATAATCTTATAGAGTATTATAGTAGTTCTATAAATCGGGTCTTTAACCATAGAAAAAGATATATTAACGAAACAAATCTTCTTGAGGACAAACTTGAAAAGGACGCTATAATACTAAAAAATTATTTAGACTATGTAAAAGGAGCAGCATCAAATGCTACTTGAGAGATATGGAGAAGGAAAAGATTTACCAAGAATCTTGCAAAACAGAATAACTTGGTTATAACCGGAGGGAGTGACTTTCATGGAAAAAACGATGATGGAATAGATTTAGGAGTAGGCGGAGACGAAATGTTAGTTCCAGAGAGTTTTTTAACAGGACTTGGTGTGAGGTAAATCAGTAGATACTGTTATCAACTCAGGAGTTCTTTGTCAGTTAGAAAATGCCTTAGAGAAAAAACTCTATTGATAATGATAATCCATATCAACTAACATAAAAGGAGTGAGTAATTTACAAATGTTACTATTAGAGAGGAGAATACTGTTATGATTTTGGTTTGGCAAAGTAGCATTATACTGGTCATTTACACAATTGGCATTTTAATAAAAGGGAAAAATCCTTTGCGATTTTATTCAGACTATCCTCAGAAAATAAAAGAAAGGATTAAATCTTTACCTCAATATAAGGATAAGATACCTACTTCTCAAAAAAATTATGGGGTAAAGATTATTGCATTAATTTTCTTATGTGCTGTATTAGTAGAAACATGTTATTATTCCTCAGCAACAACTTTTATTAAAGCCTTTACTCATGTATTTATTATTACAACTGCCATAAATTTATATGACCTTTTTATACTTGATTTAATTTGGTTTTGTCATAGTAGACATTTTAGGATTGCTGGAACAGAAGATATGGTTGAAGAATATAAAAATCCTTCAAAACACATTAAGGGATTTTTAATAGGAATTATTATTTCTTTGATAGCTTCTATTGTAGTTGGTGGAATTGTACAGATATGAAAGGGTGGTAAGTATGAAATTTAAAACTATTGGTAATCCCAATTGTTGCAAAGCATTGCTTATACATGCTATGTTTGCAACCGCAGAGAGTTTTTCGACTTTAATACAATATTTAAAAGAAGATTATTTTATGATTATACCAACATTAGATGGACATGATAAAAATGAAAGTTCTACTTTCTTATCAATTGATGATGAAGCAGATAAAATACTGGCTTATTTGAAGGAGAATAATATTCAGGAATTAGATTTAGTATTGGGTACATCATTAGGTGCTATTATTGCATTTGAGATATATCAACGAAATGAAGTTTGTATAAATAAAGTGCATTTAGATGGAGGACCATTTTTAAATTTTGGGTTATTATTGCAGAAAATTGCAATGAAGAAATTCTGGAATATTTGTTGCAGGATACGACAGAACCCTCAAAATGCTATTAATAAATTAGACAAGTTATTTCCCGGTTTAGGAAATCAAATGTCTGAGGTGTGTTGCCATATAACAGAAGAAAGCGTTAAAAATTTGGCTCATGCATGCTATAGTTTTCCATTACCTAATTTGGAAGTGAAAGCACAAAGATCTGTAACTTTTCTATATGGCACTAAAGAGCCAACACGTATATGTATTTTTCGGTTAAAAAAATATAAATATAGTCGTATTATTAAAAAAATTGGTTTTAGTCATTGTGGTTATTTATTATCCCATCCGAAAGAGTATGCAGAAATGTTGAATGAAAAATAGGTTTAAGCTACTGCTCTTATAATGGGTGGTAGCTTTTGTATAAAGAATGATATAGAAATGATTATTATCTTTTATTCTAGCATGCAGAACAACATTCTTGATAATAAGGTAGGATTTTTTCTTATGTAAAATATGTTATAATTATCATTATCATTATATTAAGTCAAGATGGTAATTTATGACGAATCTTTTATAGATAAAAAAAGAGTTATGGGGGGGAGTGAATTTGGTGAAAAAATATATATTATTAGCAAGTATTGTAGCAGTAGTTCTAATTGTTAACGGATGTACAAATAAAAATATAACAACCAATAGTAGTTCTAACGTTTCTAATAAAACGAATACAACTCAAGAAAATTCTGATTCTAAGACTGATATTATGAAGGAAGAAAAAGCCTTAGAAGCATCCTATAAAGAAAATAATGATTTAAATAAGCCTGACTTAGAAGAAGCTCGAGACTTTCAAACATCTCTTAAAAATGGAAGTGTAATAATGATTTCCAGAGGTAATAGTGAAGAGCTTGAAGTGTATAATATATCATCACTTGATAAATTTCTCAATTCCTTCAATAACGGTAAAAAAGGCTATGTGAGGGTAATTAAAGGAATAATAAAAAATGATGGCTCATTTTTAGTTAATAAACTTGAAGAGTATGAAACTGACGGTAAAGTGATTAAAGATACGGTATACGATACATATATTAATAAAAATAAATTTATACAAGGGGAGCCGATCTATTTGCCTAAAATGGTAAAAATCTGCTCAGGTAATTTTATTAGATATGTTATCCTTCAAAGTAAAGATACCCCAGAAGATATGGGGGCACTTGTAATTAGTTTTGATAAAAGTAGCATAAAGAATTAATAAGAGTGGTGCTGCCAGTGTTTTGCTTCAAGTTGATGCTTTAAATGCGAAATCACATCAGATGAAGGCCGCTGCGCTGGCAGCTTTATTAACAAAAACAGCAAGTGTAACAAATACAGTACCTGCACAAAGTGCTGCAAGTCCAATGAGGTCACCAAGCTCAGCAAGTGCAACAAGTCAGCAGGCTCCGTTAATACTCGGTAATATTAGAGAAACCTAATGACTTGTTATTTTTTTGAATATGCCTTAGTTACTTAACAGGCTAACTTTTACAAAGCTTCCTATCCTACTTACGCACACATAAATTAAAAACATTTGAATTGGCATCATTATTAAATCTTTTAAACTTCTCACTCCAATGAGTGCTATAAAAGCTTTTCCAGTTAAAACAGATAGCCAAAATGTATCCATTCCCATATTAACAAACACATTTATTAACAATACAGCTATAAATATTCTTTTTATATTTACTTGTTTCTTATAAAATGCCAATCCATAGATTATTCCAGTTACAAATGCACTTATTGTAAATCCAGGAAAATATGCACCTTGTGAAGATAGAAATGTACTAATTACATCTGAACCCGCTCCAACTATACCAGCTGCTATTGGTCCAAACATATAACCTGCAAGTGCAACTGTAATAAAACCAAAACTTATTTGAATAAAAGTAGTTTCTATAGAAATAAATTTCCCGATTATTACATTAAGTGTGATTAGCACCGCTATATATACATATTGTTTTGTTTTATTCATCAAAAAATCCCTCCCCTCTTTATATAGATGAATTTAATCCACATAAAGAGGAAAGTCTCTCTGTGTGGCAGCGGAATGCGATAATCGTACCGTAACTTTAGGCATTTTCAAAATATCCGTCGACTCTTTGACTTGTTATTTTTACATATGCCTTATAATAAAAGTTTTCGTCTAGTGGCAACTTCCCGTCCAAACTAGCACTGCTGACATTATTTTATTAGGCATATTCAAGAAAATATCTTTCATATGCCTAACTATGTCTAACGCACAATTATCTACTCTGCCATATTTTGTTTTACAAATCCATTTTAACCTTATTTTAGCTCTATGTAAATATAACCAACTCATAAAACTATCATAATTTAAAGACCCCAGGGGGTCGTGAACAAATTGAGAACAATTTGTTTTGCTTTTAATCAGCTTAAAGTCTTATTTTCGCACAGCCTAACAAGGATATTTGCATACATTTTATTTTGTAGCCCCCCCAAACACAAAGTGTGTTTTACAAACTGACAAAGGTTAAAGTATCCATGGAACACTTAGATAACTTTTTAATAAACTAACCATGTAAGGATATTTTTAAAAATTTTAGCAAAATTATAAAGTTGTGTCCATGATTTTTACTAACCTAATCTGATTGATATGTATTGCTTGCATAATTTTAAATACAGTGTATTTAGCAGTTTTTTTATTTTTTAGTAGAGGAGGTCTATTAAAATGCCTAGATCAGGTGATTATGAATATACGGAGAACGGTAACAATGCTACAATTACTGGTTATATTGGCTTGGGAGGTAATATTACAATCCCAGCGGCAATTATTAATGGTGTGAATATGTATAGTGTGACCAGCATCGGTGCCGGTGCGTTTCAAGGATGCACCAGCCTAACAAACGTGACTATCCCAAACAGTGTGACCAGCATTGGTGACGGTGCGTTTCAGGGATGCACCATCCTAACAAGCGTGACTATCCCAAACAGTGTGACCAGCATCGGTGACGGTGCGTTTTCTAACTGCGCCAGCCTAACAAGCGTGACTATCCCAAACAGTGTGACAAGCATCGGTGACGGTGCGTTTATTGCCTGCACCAACCTAACAAGCGTGACTATTCCAAACAGTGTGACCAGTATTGGTGAACGTGCGTTTACTTCCTGCGCCAGACTAACAAGCGTGACTATCCCAAACAGTGTGACCAGCATTGGTTACGGTGAGTTTCAGGGATGCACCAGCCTAACAAGCGTGACTATCCCAAACAGTGTGACCAGTATTGGTGACCGTGCGTTTACTTCCTGCACCAGCCTAACAAGCGTGACTATCCCAAACAGTGTGACCAGCATTGGTGACTATGCGTTTATTGGCTGCACCAGCTTAGTAACTGCCTATTTTTTTGGTGATGCACCGACTATAGGCACTGGTATATTTGATGTATCTGATAACTTCATAGTCTATTACCTTTATGGGAAAACAGGATTTTCTGCTCCTAGTTTGCAAGATTATAATGTAGAGCCGTTTTATATTGTAACTTATGATGGCAACGGAAATACAAGCGGCATAGTACCAGTTGACAGCAACACGCACTTGCAAGGAGCAACTATAACAGTTCTTGGAAATACTGGGTCTCTTGAAAAAACAGGATATACCTTTGGAGGGTGGAATACAACATCTGATGGAACTGGAACAGACTATGCAGTAGGAGCAACCTTTACAATGGGAAAAGCAAATGTGATTCTATATGCTAAGTGGGTTGCACTATTTTATACAATAACACTATTGTTGTGTAGAAAAAAACTTTAAAGCAAATTTAAAGACCCCCGAGGGTCGTGAACAAATTGTGAACAATTTGTTTTGCTTACAGGTTTATTTTCTATCATTAGAGCTATCCCATAATTACTCACATAATTTTAATAAACAGTAGTAAAAAAGCCATAATTTTTACAGAAGATATTACATTGATTTTATTCGTGAAGGTTGCTATTTTATTTTGTAGCCTCCCCAAACACAAAGTGTGTTTTACAAACTGACAAAGGTTAAAGTATCCATGGAACACTTAGATAACTTTTTAATAAACTAACCATATAAGGATGTGTTTTGAAATTTTTATAAAATTATACAGTTTGGTCCATGATTTTTACTAACCTAATCTGATTGATATGTATTGCTTGCATAATTTTAAATACAGTGTATTTAGCAGTTTTTTTATTTTTTAGTAGAGGAGGTTTATTAAAATGCCTGTATCAGGTGATTATGAATATACGGAGAACGGTGAAAATGCTACAATTACGGATTATACAGGTCCAGGAGGTAATATTACAATCCCAGCGACAATTATTAATGGTGTGAATACGTATAGTGTGACCAGCATTGGTGACGATGCGTTTGAGGACCGCTTCAACCTAACAAGCGTGACAATCCCAAACAGTGTGACCAGCATTGGTGACGGTGCATTTGGTGACTGCACCAGCTTAGTAACTGTCTATTTTTTTGGTGATGCACCGACTATAGGCAATGGTATATTTGATTATGTATCGGATAACTTCACAGTCTATTACCTTTATGGGAAAACAGGATTTTCTACTCCTAGTTGGCAAGATTATAATGTAGAGCCGTTTTATATTGTAACTTATGATGGCAACGGAAATACAAGCGGTATAGTACCAGTTGACAGTAACACGTACTTGCCAGGAGCAACTGTAACAGTTCTTGGAAATACTGGATCTCTTGAAAAAACAGGATATACCTTTGGAGGGTGGAATACAACATCTGATGGAACTGGAACAGACTATGCAGTAGGAGCAACCTTTACAATGGGAACAGCAAATGTGATTCTATATGCTAAGTGGGTTGCACTATTTTATACAGTAACACTATTGTTGAGTAGAAAATTTAAAGACCCCCGAGGGTCGTGAACATTAAATACAGTGTATTTAGCAGTTTTTTTATTTTTTAGTAGAGGAGGTTTATTAAAATGGCTGTATCAGGTGATTATGAATATACGGAGAACGGTGAAAATGCTACAATTACGGGTTATACAGGTCCAGGAGGTAATATTACAATCCCAGTGGCAATTATTAATGGTATGAATACGTATAGTGTGACCAGCATTGGTGAGTATGCGTTTTATGACTGCACCAGCCTAACAAGTGTGACTATCCCAAACAGTGTGACCAGCATTGGTGAGTATGCGTTTTATGACTGCACCAGCCTAACAAGCGTGACTATCCCAAACAGTGTGACCAGTATTGTTGACTATGCGTTTTATTACTGCACCAACCTAACAAGCGTGACTATCCCAAACAGTGTGACCAGCATTGGTGACTATGCGTTTCTTAACTGCCCCAGCTTATTAACTGCCTATTTTTTTGGTGATGCACCGACTATAGGCACTATTATATTTGATGATGTATCGGATAAATTCATAGTCTATTACCTTTATGGAAAAACAGGATTTTCTACTCCTACTTGGGAACCTGATCCTACGAATAGTTATAATGCAGAGCCGTCTGGTAGTGTAACTTATGATGGCAACGGAAATACAAGCGGTATAGTACCAGTTTACAGCAACACGTACTTGCCAGGAGCAACTGTAACAGTTTTTGGAAATACTGGGTCTCTTGAAAAAACAGGATATGCCTTTGGAGGGTGGAATACAACATCTGATGGAACTGGAACAGACTATGCAGTAGGAGCAACCTTTACAATGGGAACAGCAAATGTGATTCTATATGCTAAGTGGGTTGCACTATTTTATACAGTAACACTATTGTTGAGTAGAAAATTTAAAGCCCCCCGGGGGTCGTGAACAAATTGTGAACAATTTGTTTTACTTATAAAATGCGCCATAAAGCAAAAGCTGGATGGCGCATTTTTGTTAAGGAAATAATCCAAGTAGGGAGAGATTAGCACCAGTAACTATTTTAGTTTCTTTAGTGTGGTTATTTCTAGGATATTTGATATGGAAAATTGGAATTAGAAGATATTCAAGTGTTGGAAATTAATACAATGAAAATTTATTTCTCACTGAAATACTTCAAATTGAAAAGGCTGAATATGGCAGGCTTGTTATAGATGAAAAGTAAGCCAAGATAGTAAGAAGAATTGCAGAAAGAGTTATATGATAAAAAATGGAATTAACATAACATAAATGAAGGTAAAAGTATTGACGATATATAAACGTAATGGTATTATGTTTATATAATTGCAAACAAATCAAAAATATGTTTATATATTTTTGAAAAAATTGAATATGGATTGATATGTTTTAAATAAATAAGGGGGTAATATATAGTGTTTGTAATAAAATTGGAAATGAATAGATATATCAGTTTGATTATGTGATTTTAATGAAAATATAAAATTTTTATAATAATTAGGGGGATGTCATATGAACATTGAAATTGAACTTAGAAATTATTTAGATAATATGAATAGGATTAAAATATATCCATCAAAGAAAAAATACAAAATACTGGCATTAATATATTTATCTACTAAATTTGAAAAAGAAGTTATATATACTGAGAAGGAAGTTAATGAGATATTGAATAATTATCATACATTTAATGATTGCTGTCTTTTAAGGAGGGAATTGTTCAATAATAAATTCATCGGTAGATTAGAGAATTGTTCCGAATATTGGATGGAAGAAAGACAACCTACTTTTAACGATTTTAAATTTGATTAATTTGTGAGTAAAAACGATGTATCTCAATAGCAAGGGCTTTTATTAAACTGGACAGTCAAAAGTTCTACTTTAATGGGGAATTTGTATTGAGATGCCTTATGATATCAATCACTAAAATATAAGTAAAAGGAGATTAAGTGTATGCCAGGTAATGTTTCAAGAAAAAGAGATTGGGAAAATTTAAAACGACTATCTCTACTAATTAAGCCCTATAGAAATTGGCTTATTTTAAGTGCTATTTGTGCCGCTGCTATCGGAGCATGTGATGTTATATCGGTTTCGCTAATTACAAAACTAATTGATTCTATACTAAGTGGTAGGCGTTCAATGATTTTTGAAATTATTTTGTCTATATTAGTAATAGTGTTAGTAGGCATAGCAGCAAGCTATTTAATGACGTATTCTTCTGGGCGTGTTGGAAGTTATGTTATAAGAAACTTAAGAAATAAAATAGTGCAGCACTTTGATAATGTTGAAGTCTCAATAAAAGATAAGATGTACAAAAGACTTTACAATATACAATTTGCTTAAAGAATTCAATGAATTATTTTATGAAGACTTGCAAGATGCTGTAAATGATATTTTCGATATTATAGATAATGAAATTGATGATTCACCATATGCTATTTATGGACACAGTATGGGAAGTCTTCTAGCTTTTGAACTTCACCCACTTACTTTTACGTGGATTTGAAAAAGTAGCTGGTGAAATTAGTATTGCCTTTTTTACTTATAATTTGAAAAGAGTTATAAATATCTTAGGAACACTTAGATAACTTTTTAATAAACTAACTATGTAAGGATATGTTTAAAAATGTCGGTAAAATTGTACAGTTTGGTTCGTGATTTTTACTATCCTAATCTGATTGATATGTATTGCTTGCATAATTTTAAATACAGTGTATTTAGCAGTTTTTTTTATTTTTTAGTATAGGAGGTTTATTAAAATGGCTGTATCAGGTGATTACAACTACACGGTTTCGGGTAACAATGCTACAATTACGGGTTATTCATGTCAAGGAGATAGTATTACTATTACAATCCCAGCGACAATTACTAATGGTATGAATACGTATAGTGTGACCAGCATTGGTGACTCTGCGTTTCAGGGATGCACCAAACTAACAAGCGTGACTATCCCAAACAGTGTGACCAGCATTGGTGACGGTGCGTTTTATAACTGCACCAGCCTAACAAGCGTGACTATCCCAAACAGTGTGACCAGCATTGGTGACGGTGCGTTTTTTAACTGCACCAGCCTAAAAAGCGTGACTATCCCAAGCAGTGTGACCAGCATTGGTTACTATGCGTTTTATTACTGCATCAGCCTAACAAGCGTGACTATCCCAAACAGTGTGACCAGCATTGGTTACTATGCGTTTGTTTACTGCACCAGCCTAAAAAGCGTGACTATCCCAAACAGTGTGACCAGCATTGGTTACGGTGTATTTGGTTACTGCACCAGCCTAAAAAGCGTGACTATCCCAAACAGTGTGACCAGCATTGATGGCTATGCATTTTATTACTGCACCAGCCTAAAAAGCGTGACTATCCCAAATAGTGTGACCAGCATTGGTGACGGTGCGTTTTCTAACTGCTCCAGCTTAGCAACTGCCTATTTTTTTGGTGATGCACCGACTATAGGCACTGGTATATTTGATGATGTATCGGATAACTTCATAGTCTATTACCTTTATGGGAAAACAGGATTTTCTACTCCTATTTGGCAATATGATTCTACGAATATTTATAATGCAGAGCCGTCTGGTAGTGTAACTTATGATGGCAACGGAAATACAAGCGGTATAGTACCAGTTGACAGCAAAACGTACTTGGCAGAAACAACTGTAATAGTTCTTGGAAATACTGGATCTCTTGAAAAAACAGGATATACCTTTGGAGGGTGGAATACAACATCTGATGGAACTGGAACAGACTATGCAGTAGGAGCAAACTTTACAATGGGAACAACAAATGTGAATCTATATGCTAAGTGGGTTGCACTATTTTATACAGTAACACTATTGTTGTGTAGAAAAAAACTTTAAAGCAAATAATTTAAAGCCCCCGAGGGGGCGTGAACAATTTGTTTTACTGCGATGGCTAACTTTAAAAACAACACCTTTCTTCAGCAGTTTGCTAAAAACTGTTGACAAAATGCTTGTGTGAGCATATTATATGAATGAATCATTCATTTTATAAAACGGAGGTGCTATTGTGGTTGATATACGATTAAGGAAGATATTTGAAGAAGCAAGCAAATTATTTATTAACAAAGGATATGCAAGGACACAAATCAGTTATATAGCGAAGGCTTCTGGTATTTCAGTAGGTGCTATATATACTTTATTTACAAGTAAAAAAGCTATTTTCGATTTTGTGTTAAAATGCGTCATAGACAGCAATTACATTGAAGGTGATATTGAGTTACCGGTAAAAGAAAGCGACTTCATTACATTAGAAGATGATATTTTAGAGCTCTGCCAAGGGAACAACCAAGACTTTCAAAAGCATTTAAACGATAACGATGATTCCTATAGCTTTGAGCAGATGCTTTCAGATGTATTTGACATTCTCTCGAAATACGGAGTAGGATTTCTGATTTTGCAAAACAATGGTACCGACTGTGGAGTGCCTTATACAAACTATGTGGATTTCAGAAAACTTTTTTGTGAAGATGTAAAAAAGTATGTTTTTAAGTTTATGAAACAAGGTAAACTCCGTAAACTCGAATACCCGGAACATCATGCAAGGCTTATTGTTGAAACACTTTCATGGTGGGGTATGCATATAAAATACGATGCTTTTGAAACAAACCAGACCATATCGCAAGAAATTTCAAAGAAAGTAGCAGTAGACGCCCTTTTACATTCGTATTCCATGTAATTTAAAGGTTCCAAAGTATTTACTGCTATTTTTAAGAAAGAACGGTTCATTATATTTGGCAGATGGCGTTTGTCTGCCAATGAGCTTGCTCAATCGGCGGCAATGACAATTTTTGCTCTTTTTATGAATGAATGATTCAATCGTATTATATTGGAGGTCTATTTATGGAAAATACCAAAGCAATCGATTTTACCAAAGGAAACGTGGCTCGGAATTTATTGACCATGTATCTGCCGCTATATATAGCTTATTTTTGTACAACTTTATATAACATTATTGGCGGTTTATGGGTTGGTAACTTACTGGGCGAAAAGGCTTTTGCCGCGCAATCAGCGTCAGTGCCATTGGTTATGCTTTTTTCAGCAATCGTAATAGGTGCAACAAATGGCATAACCATTGTGCTTTCAAAATATTTAGGAGCGCAGGACAAAGATAAAGTCAATTCAACTCTGATTACTTCATTGATTAGCTTGTTTGTGTTTGGTGTCGTATTAACGTTAGGCTGTCTATTGGGTATAGATGGTATATTAGCCGCCATTCATACCCCAAAAGAAATTTTTGCTGAGGCCAAAACTTATCTATTCTACTGTATCTTGAGTTTCCCTTTTATCGAACTTTATATGTATCTGTCAGCGGTATTAAGAAGTTATGGAAACGCTTCTTTGCAAATGATAACAATCATCATAACCACCATATTGAATACAATCCTTGATCCCGTTTTAATTTTACGTATGGGACTTGACGGTGCCGCTATTGCAACTTTATTAGCGCAAATTATTTCTTTGATGATTATGATTTTTTATATATCCAGCAAAAAACTGTTTGCTTTCGATTTCAAAGCGTGGAATACCAAATCACTGAAGGAGATTGCCAAGGCCTGCGTACCATCAGCCATACAGCAAGGCGTTCCAACAATCAGTACAGCTGTGATTCAAGCATTGTTCAGTAGTTTTGGAGTCGTATCTTTAGCGGCATACGGTGTAGCGTCCAAGCTGGAAGTCATTGTATTATATCCAGCATTGACAATTAATATGTCTGTTACAACCGCAGTCGGAACTTGTTCTGGGGCAAAACAGAGTGGAAAAATAAAAGAATATCTGAAATGGGGAATGATCCTTTCGGTCAGTCTCGATTTGATAATGACTGCTCTAGTTACGATTTTCTCGAAAAATATGGCAGGATTGTTCGGCGTCAGCTCGGACGCAAAAATGATTATAGTAAGATATTTTGAAATTATTGCAATTGGATATGTTTTAAATTGTATCACACAATCTTTCGTCGGTGAGCTAAACGGTTTGCAACAACAGACTAAATCAATGATTTTCATGGCGTTTTATTTTCTTATTCTTCGCCTCCCGTTAGCCAAAATTTTGTCGTTAACAGCACTTAAAATCAATGGAATTAGTATGTCAATCGCGATCAGTTTTATTGTTCCGGCGTTTATCGCTATCGTGTACCAATATAAGGTTATGAATATAAAAATTCAACAAAATGTACTGGGGGAAAATAGCGAAGCTAAAATCGCCAAAAAGCAGATGCCAGAAGTCATTTAGGCATATGAAAAAAACAAATGGAATTTTTCAAATGTATAAACATCCAATTTTTGAATTAGAGAATGTAGGCTCTTTTCTGTATATGATATGTTATAATTATCCTTAGATTAAGTTTGAATGGTAAATGAGGATAGGGAGAATTATAATTATGAAGAATAAATTTAACAAATTAATTTATCTTGATGAATATGTATCGATTAATGGTATAGAACAATTTTTGTTTCATCTGGGAACAAGTTATGATAATCCAGTAATGCTATTTTTGCACGGAGGTCCTGGCTCCGCTGAATCCTTATTCACAGGGGCGTTTCAGGAAAAATGGGAGAAAGTTTATACTGTAGTTCACTGGGATCAGCGTGGAGCTGGAAAAACTCTCACTAAAAACCCTGACAAGCTTCCTACAATTGACTTGATGCTACAGGATTTGTTTGAGGTTATCCAATATCTGAAGAAAAAATATAGCAAACAAAAGATAGTTATACTCGGGCATTCTTGGGGAAGTGTTTTGGGGTCTGTGTTTATCAGAAAGTATCCTCAGGAGATAGCCTACTATATAGGTACAGGGCAAGTTGTCAATATGCTAGAAAATGAGCAGGTTGGTTATAACAAAGTTAAAGAGCTAATTGAACAAGCTGGTGATGAAAAATCAATGAAAAAGCTTGAATTGATAGGTGAATATCCTGGTAACAAAATAGTTTTTGACAAAGAATTTTTAAAAAAGTGTAATAAGGTTAGAAAACTTCAAGGCAAATATAAACTAGGTATGAAGATAGATTTGGCTATTTGGATAACTATGTTCAAAAGTCCAATTTTTAAGTTCTCGGATATTATCGCATTTATGAAGATATCCAAGGCAAATCAAAAAGTTCATAGTTTCCTAGGAGACTTCAATCTGCGCACTGAATTACCAGAATATAAAGTCCCAATCTATTATATTCTAGGTGGGAATGATTGGCAAGTACCATATGTCATTGCCCAAAAGTATTTTGAAGAGATAAATGCCCCAAATAAAAAAATATTTCTCATTCCCGATACTGGGCATATGACAATGATGGAAAAGCCTGACTTGTTCTTTGATGCCTTATTAGAAATAAATAAAATTGAAGAATAATGGCAAGATACATAGGTGACTGTAATTAAATTAGTGTATATTTCTAATTTTTAGTAGGCTCATCATATAAATCCACATATAGATTTCCTAAAGTATCTACCTGTGCCAGCATCACCTTTGAAATATCATGAACATCTTGCTCACCAAGCTTCGTGAAAAGCCAGGATTTTGTGAGCTTTACATCTTTTAAACTTTCGCTTAAAAGATTGCCATCTTCTATAAGAAGTCTAGGAAGCCCTTGGCTTGGAGGTTGTAGATTTAAATCTAAGGGAGTAGCAGGTCTTTTATTTGCTTTAAGCTGAACACTTAGCTGGCCATCAACCTCTAATATAGCAGTTTCTACATCTGCCAAGTTGTAGGCATTCTTTTCCCTCAGCTTTCCCAGTAGTTCATTTAAAGTAATTCTTTCTTTAGCCATGTTCTTCTCTAAAATCTGGCCTTTTTCTACAAGTATAGCAGGGGAGCTAATTACTATCTTTCTAAACCAAGTGCTATTTTTAGATATAATAGAGGAAACAATCTGAAACAAAGAAAATACAATAATTGCTGGAAGGAGTTCAAGCCATGTAGAATTTCTATCTGTAGAGAGTTGGGCTCCAATGGATCCTATAGTTATGCCTGAAACATAATCAAAAAAGGTCATTTGAGATATCTCTCTTTTGCCCATTAGTCTTGAAAAAAGCAGTAAGACTAAATATGTTAAAACAGCGCGCAGGGTTATATCTAAGAATGTAGGCATGAAATCACTTCCTTTATCAAAATAATAACCAACATTAATTAGTATACCTTGCGTGAAATATTGTATTCAGCTAAACTTTATTTTTTAAGCAAATAACAAGATTATGGTTGATATGGAGAAATTAAATTTGTACCAGGTATAGTTGCAAACATTCTTGAAGAAACAAACTTTTGACCATCCCAAGAAAGCAGATTTTCAATAAACCCTAGAGTGTCACTGTTATAGATACCGATAATACGTTGAAAAGCAAGTAAATCATAAGCATCGTTTTTTTCATTATTTACAATTGAAACTAATGAGCTTAAAGCAAGCACCTCTCCCTGTACAGGCTTATTTAATTTACCGTTTTCATCATAATATTGAGATAAATAGTCATAGCCTTTATAGCTTATATCTAATGTGAAAAGCTTATCCAGCATAACATTGCCTACATCAACTTTATAGAGGTTAGAATAATCTACTTTATACTTATATTTATCGTTGTACTGGTCAAAGTTGAATATTTCTTTAAGATTATTATTCTTGAAGGAATAAAGGTAAAAGTAGCCGTATCCGCCACTGCCACCTGAATCAATGCTTACTTTTATATCATCTACCCTATCCATTGTAAAGTCTCCAAGAAATAATCTGGCGTTATATCCCGAATTAAATTCAGGAGAAATGGTTTTTGTTTGATTTGTACGTCCATCCTCAATTACAACAATAATATTGTCAGCAAAAATGCCAGCGATACCGTCTGGTTTGTTACCGTAGAGCGATACCTTGTCTGGTACACCATCTCCATTTACATCTCCTGTTTTTATATCAAGCAAATATTTGTTTTGGCGAAAAGAGTTTGTTTGAGGAACTCTATAGTACCTGCTAATTTCATAGTCTGAAAAAGTGCCCCAATTTTCTACTCTATTAAACTCAGGATTTGTTGACATAAAGTAAACTATTATTGGACTATAATTTAGTTCAGGATGTGCACTAAAAAATTCGCTATCACCATATCTGATAGCTTCTAAGGCAAGTGGCAGTTCACGTGTAAAAATATAATTTCGTATAGCTGTTACTCCAGCACCAAATTCACCATCCACATATAAATATACATAATAGAAGTATTGATCTTTAGTCTTAATCCATTCACCAAGCACTTCATCTCTCATAGCATTAGTTTTATCATAAGCATATGTTAATCCTATAGTTAAAAAAAGTTTTGCGGTTATATCAGAATGAGTAAGTGTATAGCGTCTAGGAATAATAGGTTCTGTAGCAGTAACACCTTCTCTAAATTCCACTGAAAGCTTTTCAGGGTTTAGTCTGCTCATTTAATTCGCTCCTGTATAGTATTTCTAATAAAAACATTATATGATGGTTAAAAGGATATGGTGATTACAGCATTTAAACATATTTAAAATTGCGGATATGAGAAATGGGAACACAAAACTTCTACTTATTGTTATGGTTATTGTTTGTAGAAATGGTGTTTCGTGGTACAATAATGTTAACGATTAAGTTACAACTGTAAAATATTTAAAATAAAAAATATATAGATGAAAATGATTGGAGTAAAGATTATGTTTAGTGTGGGAGTTTTCGGTTTAATTTTAGATGAAAAAAATAGGATTTTATTATGTCATAGGACTGACAGAGACTTATGGAATTTACCTGGTGGAGGATTAGAAAGAGGAGAAACTCCTTGGCAAGGGGTTATAAGAGAGGTTAAGGAAGAGGTAGGATTAGATGCTGAAGTTATAAAACTTCAAGGAGTTTATAGTAAAGCCTTTGAAGATGATATTATTTTATCTTTTGTATGTAGAAAGGTAGGGGGTAAATTAACTTTATCCGATGAGGCAGATGATATTAAGTATTTCAGTATTGATGAACTTCCAATAAATACTGTACCAAGACATATTGAAAGAATAAAAGACTTTTATAGTAATAATGAAAAGGTAGTTTTAAAAGGATATTATAGTCCAGATTCTTTAGGAATTGAATTTAGCTCACTTTAAGAAATGGTAATCTATATCACATAATAGTATAATTTACTTATTAAGTGTTGCGGAATAGTAATTTATTATTTTTTTTCAGATGGCTAAGGTTTATAAAAAAATGTGATCAATTTGTAAAATTTTCATTCTTTATGCCTCTATTATACCACAAAATGGATAAAAAGTCAAGTGTTGTAGTGTTGTTATAGGTATTGTATATTTTATTAGAGGTGATAATTTTATGAAGAAAAAAAGCATGACGGCACTGGTAAGTGCCTTTTCAAGAGGATACCATTCAACACAAAATTCAGAGAAAGTATTTGATGATTATTTGGCAAAAAAAATATTGACAGAGGATGAATACGAACAAATTGCAAGTAATATGTCAAAAGGAATATCCTTTTTCAATCCATCTTTTGTAGGTACACAGGAAGAAGCTTTGCGTTGGATTGTTGATAATCATTTATCTTCAACTACACTTGGTAGAGCCGCATTTGCAGAAAGGTCACTTGAAAATGCTGTGAAAATTGGTGCAAAGCAATATTTGATTTTTGCTGCAGGATATGATACCTTTGCATACCGCCAGTCTGACTGGGCATCAAAAATTGAAATTTTTGAAATTGACCACCCTGCTACTGGTGAAGACAAGCAAAAACGCATTAAATCAGTGGTATCAGAAAAGCCAGCAAATCTGCATTATGTGTCTGCAGATTTTAGAGAAAATAACTGGCAAAGCAATTTACTTGCCTGTATAGGATTTGACAAAAGCAAAATTAGCTTTTGTAGTTTGCTTGGAATAAGTTACTATTTATCCAAACAGGTATTTCAAGAAACAATCAATGCAATTTCAGGCTTAATACCAAAAGGCAGTAGTATTGTTTTTGATTATAATGAAGAGAATACTTATACAGAAAAAGCTGGAGAACGGGCTAAAAAACTAGTAGCAATGGCTGATGCTGCAAATGAAAAAATGCTTGGGAGCTATTCATATATGGAATTGGAGAAACTATTGGCCGAAAGTAATTTCATGATTTATGAACATTTGACACCCAATGAAATAACAGATCAGTATTTCAAAAAATATAATCAGGAAAACCCAAACCATCAGATGACAGCTTTTCATAATACGAATTATTGTCTTGCTGTTAGAAAATAAACATGAAAACTGGACATAGAAGTAATTTTTTATACTTCCATTAAGGTTTATCAATTGCATTTTTATAATAATTAATTTTGTCATTTAATTTCTTAAGGTGTTCATTAGATTTTGCAATTTCTTCTTCGAGGGTAAGCTTATGTTTGATTAGAATGTCCATCCTTTCACTCATAGTAGAATCACCAGCAGCACGTAGTTTGGCATATTCCTGAATTTCCTTGATAGGCATTTTGGTATCCTTTAATCGTTTTATAAATTGTATCCAAAGTACATCATTTTCACTATAACAACGCCTACCATTTTCTTTACGATTTGGAATAATTAAATTTTCTTTTTCGTAGTATCGTAATGTGAATATGCTTATATTAGTAAGATTTGAAAATTCGCCAATTGAATAATTCATATTGTAATGCTCCTTTTTTCATATGCCTAATTAATATTTGACATAGAGTTAACTCTAGATTGTATACTTCCAATATAACATAAAAAAGGGAGCGGTTCAAATGAAAGAAAATGATAAATACACAGTTATTACAGGAGCAAGTTCTGGTATAGGATATGAAACTGCAAAGGCATTTGCAAAACGAGGTAAAAATTTAGTTATTGTTGCCCGTAGTAAAGAAAAACTAGAAAAATTAAAATTAGATATATTACATGATAATCCATCATTGGATGTTATAGTTAAATGTGTTGATTTATCTATTATGTCAAATGTTCACCATTTGTATCAGGAACTAAAGCCATATCAGATTGAAACATTGATAAACAATGCAGGCTTTGGTAGTTATGAAAGTGTAGCTAATCAAAATTTAGAAAAGATAGAAACTATGCTCAGACTGAATATAGAAGCTTTAGTTGTATTATATTCACTATTTGTACGTGATTATCAAGATATTCAAGGTTCACAGCTTATAAATATTTCATCTGCTGGTGGATATATTATTGTGCCAACTGCTGTTACTTATTGCGCAAGCAAATTCTTTGTAAGTACGTTTACAGAAGGACTAGCAAGAGAATTACAAGCAGCTAATGCTAAACTACAAGCAAAAGTATTAGCACCTGCAGCTACAAAAACAAATTTCGGAAACGTAGCTAATAATATAGAAGAGTATAATTATGATAAGTCTTTTGGTACTTATCATACTAGTAAACAAATGGCTGATTTTTTACTTGAATTACATGATAGCAACGAGGTTGTTGGAGCAGTAAATAGAGAATCTTTTGAATTTGAGTTGAAATCTCCATTATTTGATTATGCAGGAGATTCAAAACATAATCAAAACGGGACATTATAGTAAGAAATAGTAGCTTAAACAATACTAAAAGAAAAATCCCCTACATCAATAAAAGGTGTAAGGGATTTTTTTATATCACTTAATTTTCTTTCTATCCTTTCTAATGTATGTTTAGTAATATAATTGCTCCTTTGATTAATAATATTTCAAAAACTACTTAATAAATAGAACATCCAGTGGATTTCTATCAACCAATTTTTTGTATTTATATTTTGGATATCCTACCATAACAGCACCAGTTATAACTTTGTCGTTAGAAATATTAAATAACTGCAATAATGGTAGATAATTAGAAAATGCACACATCTCAAATAATCCAGCCCAGCAAGAACCTAATCCCATTGCAGATGCATATAATTCAAGATAAGAGAGAGCAGAGATAGTATTTTCTCTACCATTTTTAAAGCCTTTTGGAGCAGTAGCTAAAATCAGGTGTGGGGCATTACGTAATATTGTATCTGCGCCAGTTTCTTTATGAGTTTGTACATGTCTGGCAAAACTCCAGTGAGATGGATTCTCAAGTTGTTGTTCCATCCATTCATATATAATTTCAGTGGCTTTTTCTAATATCGTTCTATTTTCTACAATTACATAAGAAATTCCTTGGCTGTTGCTGGCAGTAGGGGCATAATGTGCAATATTAA